>WPCJ01201755.1_pt1 | contig 54079 bp, 66 predicted proteins | sample 5399831 | NCBI WGS metagenome assembly WPCJ01 (sample SAMN12869470, study PRJNA574797) | sludge metagenome | isolation source: wastewater treatment of pH10 | place: China:Beijing | collected 2019-05-20
TCCTGCAAGGCCGGCCGGCTCGCGACGATGCGCAGACGAGCGGCCAGGTCGGCAGCATCGATGCGGGTCGCAATCCCCGCATCGATCCGCTCCCTGAGCGGCGCCTGCGCCGTCAGGCTGCCGTCGAAATCGATCACCTGCATGCGCAACGTCGCGGACCTGCTCAGGCGGCCGAGACGCGGGCGAAGAGCTGGTCGAGCAGCGCGATCGCCAGGTCGATCTCGGCGTAGCTCATGGTCAGGGCGGGCGCGAGGGTGATCACGTTCTTGTAGTAGCCGCCGATATCGAGCACGAGCCCGTAACGCTTGCCGGCGATTTCGAGATCGGCCTTCATGCCTTCGTCGCACATCAGGTCGACGAGTCGCTTCGACGGCGTGTAGCTGTCATGCGGCTCGCAGATTTCGATGCGGAGTGCCATGCCGAGGCCATCGACCTCGCCGACGATCTTGTGGCGGCGCTTGAGTTCCTGGAGGCCGGCAAGGAAATGCTTGCCCTTGGCCATGACCATGGTCTCGTAGTCTTCCTCCTCCATCATCTTCATCGCTTCCAGCGCGACGGCGGTGCCGAGCGGGTTGGCGTTGAAGGTCGAGTGGGTGGAGCCCGGCGGGAAGACCGTCGGGTTGATCAGCTCTTCCTTGGCCCAGATGCCGGAAAGCGGGTTCAGGCCGTTGGTCACCGCCTTGCCGAAGACGATCACGTCCGGCTGCACGCCGAAATGCTCGATCGACCAGAGCTTGCCCGTCCGGTAGAAGCCCATCTGGATCTCGTCGACGACCAGCAGGATGCCGTGGTCGTCGAGGACTTTCTTCAGACCGGTGAAGAAATTCGGCGGCGGGATGACGTAGCCGCCCGTGCCCTGCAAGGGCTCGACATAGAAGGCGGCGTATTCGGCCTCGCCGACCTTGGGATCCCAGACACCGTTATATTCGCTCTCGAAGAGCCGGGCGAATTGCTGCACGCAATGCTCGCCGTACTCTTCCTTGCTCATGCCCTTGGGGCCGCGGAAGTGGTAGGGGAACGGGATGAAATGGGCGCGCTCGCCGAAATGGCCGAAGCGGCGGCGATAGCGATAGGAAGAGGTGATGGCGGAGGCGCCGAGCGTGCGCCCGTGATAGCCGCCCTCGAAGGCGAACATCAGGCTCTTGCCGCCCTTGGCGTTGCGCACGAGCTTCAGCGAATCCTCGACCGCCTGTGCGCCGCCGACATTGAAGTGAACGCGGCCCTTGGCGCCGAACTTGCGCTGCGCATCCTTGGCGATCATCGCCGCGAGCTCGATCTTCTCGCGATGGAGATACTGACTGGCGACCTGCGGCAGCGTATCGATCTGGCGCTTCAGGGCGTTGTTGAGGCGCGGGTTGGCGTAGCCGAAATTGACCGCCGAGTACCACATCTGCAGATCGAGGAAGCGGTTGCCGGCCGCGTCGAGCATGAAAGAGCCCTCACAGCCCGAGAAGATCTTCGGGAACTGCGTGTAGTGGACCGTGTCGCCATGCGAGCAATACTCGGCCTCCAGTGCGAGCAGGCGCGCCTCTTCGGCCGCAAGGCCGGCGAGGCTCACCGAGGCAGCAGCCGCCAAGCGGTCCTGCTTAAGAACGCCGTCATCCATCGATCTTGTCCTTGAGGTGGTGGCTCGTCGCGGCCGGGACGACGCCCGTCAGCATCTCCTCCAGGAGACGCGCCGCATCGGCGAGCTGGGAAAAGGCGTGATGATCCACACCCGCCTGGACGCAATGCGCGACCAGGCCGTTCTTGGCGAAGACGAGATCGGCCCGCTCCGCGATGCAGAAATCCGAGCGGCCATCACCGACCAGGATGGTCGCGGGCCGGCCGAGGCTGCGCGCCACGCCGCATTTGCAGGTGCCGCTGGCGCAACTGCCGTCACGGGCCGCATGCGGCGAGGTCAGGCGCCAGCGATCCCCGCCGATTGGCTCGATATGGTTGGCGATGACCGGAAGCTCGGTCAGGCCGGCCCGACGGAGCAGGGTCCGGATCGTACGATCGAGACCGTCGGAGACCACGGTGACCGGGACACCGTGGCGCATGCAGGTGCGGACAAAGGCGACGAAGCCCCAGTCGACCTCGAAACTCTCGACGAACGTGTCGAGCACGTCGGGCGAAACATGCAGCAGCGCGATCTGGCGCTCCATGCATTCGCGCGAACCGATCCGGCCCGCGACCCAATCCGCCTCCAGCGCTTCCCAACCCGGCTCAGCAAAACGCTCGAGGATCCGATCGGTCGTGTCTTCCAGAGAGATGGTGCCGTCAAAATCGACGATGGCCTGCCACTGCATCGAACCTGGACCCCTGTCATCCGTAGGCTTCCGCAAGTGTCGTGCCAGCTCATATGCAGCTGATATTTATATCTATTTTTGTTTTTCGTCGCCGTTTTCCAAACGCACGAACTGGAGCTTGCTCCAAATTTTGATGCTTCCGACCCCCAACTCGGCTCCGGGCGGCACCTCCTTCCAGACCCTTTTTAAGTTGCGGGCAGGCTTGGAGGCGGGGCTTCATCGGCGTCCTTTCCGTAAGGGGGAAGGGATACGCCCGATTCTCGGATCAGGGCCCGGCCGGTCGGGGCGTCCGACCTCGGGCGCGGCCTGGCCGGTGGACCTCGGCGAGGTCGAGCTACAAATTTGGATGCTTCTGACATGAAATGTCGCCTCCTCGGCAGGTCGGAGGCTCCGCCGTAGAGGTGAAGATCTCTGCCGTTTTCGGCCCACCGGGCGAAAACGGCAGAGGTGCGCCCGGCAGCTGCGCTTCCTGCGTCGATGTTCTCGAGAGCGGCAGATTGGCACGGAATCTGCTCAGGCCCTGCGATCAATCACGCGGCAAGGTTCCTGCTGGCCCCGGGCCTCGACAGGTGATGCAGCGTCTTGCCGGATCGATCGGAAATATCGGGGCACGCGAAAAGGGCGTGGATACGGGAATGGATATTGTTCAATCGGTCAGAGAGATCGTAGCGCAACAACTCAGTCGCGACGTGTCTGAAATCGGAGACGAAACTAATCTCGATGAATCCGGATACGATTCTCTCGACGTCTTGGAGACAATTTTCGCAATCGAAGAGAAGTTCAATATCCGGGTTCCCGTCGATGCGAACGACCCGGCTGTCAAAAGCCTGAAGACGGTCGGAGATATCATCGGGTTGGTCGAGCAAGCCCTCCTCAAGCGCATGCCGGCATGAGACGGGTCGCCATCACCGGGCTTGGCGCGGTTTCGCCGGCTGGATTGACCGCCGCAGCGACGTGGCAACGTGTCCTCGCCGGCCAGACGGCCATCGGGCCGCTGCGGCTCCCGCGGATGGAGGATGTCACATGTCCGGTTGCGGCGCAGGCTCACGCTTTCGATCCCGATGCGCATTTCAGCGCGAAGCGTCAGACCTCCCTCGACCGCGTCTCGCAATTCGCGATCGTCGCGGCAAGGGAAGCGGTCGCCGATGCGGGCTTCCTGTCCAAAGACCCCGACCTGGCGAAGGCGGATGTCGTGATCGGTATCGGTGTCGGTGGCATGAACACGCTGGATGACAGCTTCCACCGGATCTATGGCGAGCGCGGGCGCGGGGTTCATCCGCTCACCATCCCGAAGCTGATGACCAATGCTCCCGCAAGCCAGATCTCGATGGATCTCGGCCTGCATGGCAACACCTTCGCGGTGGCGAGCGCCTGTGCTTCAGGATCCCATGCGATCGGGCTGGCCTTTCGTGCCATTGCCCACGGCGATTGCGATATTGCGCTGGCGGGTGGTTCGGAAGCTTGCATCACGAACGGCACGCTGGTCGGCTGGAGCGCCCTGCGGATCCTGTCACGGGATACCTGTCGCCCCTTCGCCCGCAACCGGAACGGCCTGGTGCTCGGCGAGGGCAGCGCCATCCTCGTCCTAGAGGAATGGGAACGAGCAGTCGCCCGCAATGCCCGCATCTATGCCGAGCTCGTGGGGTTCGGTGCGAATGCCGATGCCGGCGACCTGACCTCTCCCGATCAGGCGGGCGCCGAAGCGGCCATGCGGCGCGCCATGGCGAGCGCGAGCCTCACCCCCAGCGCGATCGACTACGTCAATGCACATGGCACCGGAACGTTGATGAACGATATCGTCGAGAGCAGGGCCATTCGCGCGGTCTTCGCGGCGGATCGCCTGCCGCTGGTATCCTCGATCAAGGGGGTCCTTGGCCATTGCCTGGGCGCTGCCGGCGCGCTCGAAGCGCTGGCGACCACGCTGGCGCTGTATCATCAGCTGGTCCCTCCCACGGCCAATTGCACGGAACCGGACGAGGAGTGCGGCCTCGATGTCGTAGCTGATGGCGCGCGGACTGCGAGCTTGCGGCACGCGCTGTCGAATTCATTCGCCTTTGGCGGTCTCAACGCCGTGCTGGCCTTCAGCGCTTGGGACCAGGTTAAGAGCCATGGCGGGTAACTGCGGGAATCCTGCGATCCATCAAAAATGACGCTCGAACTTGGCTCGGCGCCGTATTGCTGCTTGTTCATCCCCCAACGCGGATGCTCACGGTCGTAAGGTGCAGCGTCGGCCGAGGCGCTCAGTGTATAAGGGAATACACCCAAATAGTGATAGCTTCGTCATGCTTGCTCACGGACAACTTACCTCTCAATCCGAGGCAAAATTGCGACCCAACGGCTGAGTATCGGCATATGGTGCTCTAATCGTATGACTTCGCTACTGTTTTTGAAGCAATTATTTCAGTAGCTCATGGATTTGTCTGGGAATTCCCTAAGCGGATCTTTGCCCTGTCCGAGCTGGGTTGTTTGCTGACATTGAACGGCGGCCTGGAAGCGGACATCAGGAGCAAGGCGATGCTTCGCTCCAAATCGACCCCGAGCGAGGCTATCGATATCGGAGCGCCGCTGAGACGGTTCGCGAACACTCAGCGATCTTTGCTGCTTGCTACCGAGCCCTTCGCGCTTTGAAACACGCATCGGCTACGATTAAGAGATATCGTCGGATTTCGACATTTCCTCAGTTACAAATCCAGACGAAATCGCGCTCTCGATAAAGCTCTGTACGATCGGAAGAGTGCCGGCCTTGGCGATGGGAACCGCCATCGCTTGCCTGATCTCCATGAATGGTTCCTCGATCAGGCGTGCGCCGGGATTCCGTGCGACGAACACTTCAGCCGGCTGGCGGATTCCGGCCCCTGCCTCCAGGCCTTGCGAGAGAAAGTGAGGTAGGGCTTCGGCCGAGGTCGGCACGCGCACAAGCTCGGCATACTTCAGGGTCCGCGTGAGGTGCAGATCGTAGGCTGCTCCGCGTCCGACAGAAATCCGTACGCTCGGCTGATCAACATCCTCGACGCGCGAAAGCGACGACGACGCGGCAACCACGAACACCCCCTCGATCGCGAGATACGGTTCGGTGAAGGCAATCTCGGCGGTGCGCTTTGGATCGATGGCGAGGAATGCCACATCCCAGATGTCGCCCGCCGCCGCGTCGACGACCTTGCCCGCGCCGTCGAACGGAACGAGATCAAGCGTCAGGCCTTGTTGATCAGCCAGAGCCCGTGCAAGCGCCACTGTGACCCCGGTCAGCGTTCCGTCCGGGTTTCGCTGCGCAAGAACCGGATTGCCCAGATTGATGGCGGCTCGCAGCCTGCCGTTTTTAGTCAGCATGTCCGTCTCCGCCCGTTGACCGTCACGAAGGCTGCAAACCGCTCATCATCGGCGCCTTCTCGAGTGCAGCATCGGTTAGATGGAGCTGCATCCGATCGGCCGCTCCCGTCCTGTCTCCGGCCATCAGCAACTCGATGATTCCAAGGTGTTCGAGACAGACGCGGCGAACACGTTCTCGATCGAGCGGGCGGCCATATTCCATGAGCCGCCGCAGCTGGTTGAGGCGCGCCAGCGTCTGCACGAAGAAACGATTTCCTGACATCGCCGCGATACCCTCGTGGAAAGACGAGTTGATCTCGAAAAGCTCGATCTGACCGAGCCGCTCGTAACCCTCCTCGAGAACGAAGGTTTGCTGGTCGCGCAGCGAGCGCAGCCGGGCGATGTCGGGCGCGAACTCGGGAGATCGCATCGCCGTCGGCTCCATCATCTGGCGAAATCGATAGTTCTCACGATAGGCGTCGAGGGTGTCGATCAGGGGCTGGAATTCCCACCCGCGTCCTTGCCGGCGCTCGACCCAGCCCTCCGACGCCATCCTCGCCAGGATGTGGCGCAGTCGTGCCCGGGAAAGGTCGTATCGCCGAATGAGCTCATTCTCGCTCACCACGTCAGGAAGCCTGTGGTTCAAGCGATCCATTGCGATCGCGAGATAGGTGGCGGCCTCGTCCTCACCCGGCTCAGCTTCTCCCTCAGGAGACTCCTTCTGGAAGGAAAGATTCCTCAGGAAAAAGCCCTTGTTCGGCCGGTGCTCCAGAACACCGGCCTCGGCCAGATGAGCCATTGCGGCGCGGATCGGCGTCCGCGAAGCCCCCAGCACAGGCTGCAACGAGTCCTCGGTGAGATGATGGCCGTTCTGCCAGCCCGACGACCGCGCATGCGACAAGATCTGGTTGGCCAGCTTGAGCTGCAGCGGAGTCGGCTGTTGTGACATTTCAGGTCCCATTCGACGCCGGAATGGCTACCTCACCTTGCATCAAACGCCTAGCTGTTCGGAACAGGACGGCGCTGTCCGCGGTCCACAGGCCCTCGGTCTGACGCACGATGGCACCAACGGAAACCAGGCCGGACGGATTCGCGACGCGCACTTCACCAGCGGCATTGGCCGGCTTCGAGAGACGATTGGGGATCGTGCCGGCGATCTGCGTCGCCACCCCGAGATTAAGGCCGCCCGTGCCGGGAATGGCCTTGTGCGCGCGTTGCATCGAAATCATGCGCGTCGCGATATCGAACTGATCGGGCGTGAAGGTTTCTCCGTCGAGGGCCTTGAACGCCGCCGGAGCCGAGACCAGCGCGATGCGCGGCGTCTGAAGGCCGATCGCCTCGGGCGTCGTGCCAAGGCCGGCGAGAACGCCGGCCCGGCGGCGAAGGGCCTCCAGCTTGTCCATGGCGCCCGGCCTCGCTTCGACCTGATCCGGAGTTTCCGCGCCGGTCAGGCCGAAGGCCGCCGCATCGACATAGGCGATCAGCGACGTCGCATCGACAATGGAGGCCTCGAAGCGACCATCCGCACCGAGGTCGATGCTGTCGACGGCATGTCCGGTTGGCAGCAGTTTTCCGGTCACGGCCCCATCCGGATCGAGAAAGTCCAGGCGGATCCTCGCCCCCGGCGTCGCAACGCCCGCAATAGTGTAGTCTCCTTGGGTTTCGGCCTTGCCGTCCCTCACCTGGAAGCGGGAATGGATCAGCTTCCGGGTGTTGGTCTGGTGGATGCGGACCAGCACCTCTCCGTCCGTTGCGGGCACAAACCCTTCATCGACGGCGAAATGGCCGACCGCGGAAGACAGATTGCCGCAATTGTTGGTCCAGTCGGCGACCGCCTGATCCACTGCGATCTGGATGAAGGTATAGTCGACATCCGCGTCCGGATGCGTCGACGGGCCGATGATCACGGCCTTCGACAGCGAGGAGATGCCGCCACCCATGCCGTCGAGCTGCCGGCCGTAGGGGTCCGGGCTGCCCAGAGCGGCGACGAGCATCCTGCTGACGGCGTCGCGATCCCGCGGCAGAACCTTAGCGTTGAAGAACACGCCCTTGCTCGTGCCGCCGCGGTAGAAGACCGCGGGAATGAATTGCTGGCTCATGCAGTCCTCGCGATCGATGCGCTTTTGCTCATATAGCCCCGCCAGACAAAGGGCAGAATGCCGCCATGGCGCCAGTAGGTGATGTCCTCCGGGGTATCGAGACGGATGATCAGGGGAATGTCGAGTGTTTCGCCACTGCTACGGGTCACCCGGCAGATCACGTTGTCGCGCACGGCGAAATCGCGATCGAGGCCGGCGATATCGTAGGTTTCGGTGCCATCGAGATCGAGTGTTTCGACGACCGTCCCATCCGCGAACTGCAGCGGCAACACGCCCATGCCGACCAGGTTGGTTCGATGGATGCGCTCGAAGCCTTCCGCGATCACGGCCTTGACGCCAAGCAGAGCCACGCCTTTGGCGGCCCAGTCGCGCGAGGACCCGCAGCCATAGTTCCTGCCGGCGATCACGACGAGCGGCGTGCCACGCTCCAGATAGGCCTGGGCTGCCTCGAATATCCGCATCTGCTCTCCATCCGGCATGACCCTGGTGAAGCCGCCTTCGACGCCGGGCACGATGCGGTTGCGCAGGCGGATATTCGCGAAGGTGGCGCGAACGGCGACCTCGTGATTGGCCCGGCGGGTGGTGTAGTTGTTGAAGTCCGCCTTCTTCACGCCATGGGATAGCAGCAGATCCGCGGATGGCGTGCCGAGGCTGATCGCACCGGATGGCGAAATGTCGTCTGTGGTGATCGAGTCGCCTAGGATAACCAGCGGCCGGGCACCGTGGATGTTGAATGCCCGAGCAGGCTCCGGCGACAGGTCGTCGAAATATGGCGGCTGGCGCACATAGGTGCTGCCCTGCTGCCACGGGAACAGTGCGGAAGGCTTGGTCGCGAGCCTGTCCCAAGGCTCGCCGCCGTCGAAAAGATCGGCGTATTTCTCGGCGAAAACCTCAGGCGTGTAGGCCGTCGCAACCAGCGCGTCGATTTCCGCGAAGGAAGGCCAGATGTCGGCGAGATGCACGTCCTTGCCGTCCGCCGCAGTTCCGATCGGCTCCCGGGTCACGTCAACCATCATCGACCCGGCAATAGCGTAGGCGACGACCAGGGCGGGCGATGCCAGGTAGGCGGCGCGGACATTCGGGTGGATACGCCCCTGGAAGTTCCGGTTGCCGGACAAGACTGCCGTTGCAAGGATTCCGTTGCCCTCGATCGCATCGGCGATCGGTTGCAGGAGCGGCCCGGATCCCCCATTGCACGTGGTGCAGCCGAAGCCGACGACCTGGAAACCCAGTTCATCGAGATCTCGTTGCAGTCCGCAGCGCTCCAGGATTTCAGCCACAACATGGCTCCCGGGAGCGAGCGAGGTCTTCACCCAGGGCTTCGACTTCAGCCCCAGGCGCGCAGCATTGCGGGCGACCAGTCCCGCGGCAATCATGCCGACGGGGTTCGAGGTGTTGGTGCAACTGGTGATGGCTGCGATCGCCACATCACCGTCACGGATCGAGAAATCACTTTTCGCGACCGCGTGACTTTGGCGTGATGGCTGCCGGCCAGCTATCTCCCTGCAATGTGTGGCGAATGCCGTCGCCGCGTTGGCAAGGTCGAACCGATCCTCGGGGTTCTTGGGGCCCGCCATCGACGGGCGAACATCGGCAAGGTCGATCGAGACGACGAGGTCGAAGGCCGGTGCCCGGGTATTTTCGTCCCGCCACAGCTTTTGGGCGCGGGCATAGGCCTCGATCAGCGCGATCTGCTCAGCCGGCCGGGCCGTCATTTCCAGAAAGTCGATCGAGCGCTGATCGATCGGAAAATAGACGGCGGTGGCTCCGTACTCCGGCGCCATGTTCGCGATGGTTCCGCGGTCGGCCACCGAGAGCTGCTGCAACCCGGGCCCGAAGAACTCGACGAACTCGCCAACGACACCGACCTTGCGCAGGCGCTCGGTGATGGTCAGCACCAGGTCGGTCGGCATCACGCCTTCGCGCAGCCGGCCTTTGACCTCGACGCCGATGACGCGCGGCAGCGCCATGGCGATGCCCTTGCCGAGCATCACGGCCTCGGCCTCGATGCCGCCGACACCCCAGCCGAGGATGCCGAGGCCATTGATCATCGGGGTATGGCTATCCGTTCCGACGCAGGTATCGGGCGACGCCACTTGCATGCCCTTCAATTCCTCACGCCAAACGACCTGCCCGATCTTCTCGATATGGATCTGGTGCATGATGCCCTTGCCCGGCGGAACCACGCGCACGCCGTCGAAGCTTTCCGAGCACCAGCGCAGGAAGGCGAACCGCTCGGCATTGCGACGGTATTCCATCTCCAGGTTGAGGCGGGGAGCGTCACGTGTGCCGAAGAAATCGACCTGAAGCGAGTGGTCGATGACGATGTCCACGGGCACCGCGGGGTTGACGACCCCCGGATCCTTCCCTGCAGCCGCAAGAGCATCCCGTAGCCCGGCCATATCGACCAGCATCACTTTCGCAAGGATGTCCTGACCGTAGATGCGCGTGGGCTTGAATGTCAGCGCTGCTCCAACTTCGCGCTGCAGGACAGCCTGAATCTGCGCGTCGTTCTCTACGCCCTCGAAGAACTGTTGTCTCAGCAGGTTCTCGAGCACGATCCGCAATGAAAACGGCAACCGTTCGATGCCGGGATAGCGAGCGATCGGCACATAGCGCGCCCGGCCGACCTCGGCCCCCAATGCGGCCAGCGTGGCTCTTTCCAACATGACGCTCCTCCGTGAACTTGCGCAGATATTATATCTTGCATATCCAAAAAACAATAGTTACGGATATCCAAAATACAATTACTCACCATCCGATAGGGAGGATGCGAAAATGCGTAAGACAGTGCTTTCGATCGCAATGGCGGTCGGTTTCTCGGGAATGGCATTGGCCGAGCCGGCGAAAGTGATGGTTCCGGCGGGGGCTGGCGGCGGGTACGACACGACCACGCGCCTCGCGATGACCATGCTCGACAAGAGCGGACAGTTCAAAGATGGGGCGGTGTTCACCAACAAGCCGGGTGCAGGCGGAACGCTTGGCCTTGGCGAATTCATCCGGACCGGCAAGGGGCAGGACAACGCCTTGATGGGAATGGGCGTCATCCTGCTGGGTTCGATCATGGCGACGAAAGGCTCGCCACAGATTGCCGAGACCACGCCGATCGCTCGCCTGACTTTCGAGTATAACGGCTTGGCAGTGCCCGCGAACTCGCCATTCAAGGCCGTCAAGGATCTCACGGAGGCGCTGAAGGCCAATCCGGGTGCGGTGGCATTCGGCGGCGGTTCCGCCGGCGGCGTCGATCACATCATCGCCGGCATGATCGCGAAGAATGCCGGCCTTCCCCTGCAAAGACTGAACTACATCGCCTATGGCGGCGGCGCCGAAGCGGTCACGCAACTCGCTGGCGGCAAGATCGCCGTCCTCGTCTCCGGGGCATCGGAACTCAAGGGCCTGGCCGATGCCGGGCGCGTTCGGATCATCGCCGTCACCTCGGACAAGCGCCTGCCCGACATCGACGCCCCCACCTTGAAGGAGAGTGGCGTCGACATCGTCCTCGGGAACTGGCGCGGCATCGTCGGTGCTCCGGGAATGCCGGAAGCGGCACGCAGAATCTGGGCCGAGCGCTTCGCCAAAGCGACCGAGAACCCGGAATGGAAGGCAGAACTCGGCAAGGCCGGCCTTCAGAGCGCCTATCTCGGCGGTGACAACTTCTCCGCCTTCATCGCCAGCGAGAACGCACGGATCAGGCCGATCCTCGAGGAGCTCGGGGTTGCCAAATGACTTCGGCGGTCAAATCCTCCCCAGCGCGGCGTCTGTCGCGCTGGGGCTTGCCGGTTGCTGTCCTGATCCTCGGAGCCGTCCTGCTTCATGAGGCAACGGACCTCCCGCTGACGCAGGCTTATGCCGGCATTGGCCCGGGCTTTTTCGTCCTCGCGATCGGTCTCGTCCTCACGGCTCTCGGCCTCGCCCTCGGCTATCAGGTCTTGAGAGGCGCCATCTTCGAACCCGAGGAGGCCGAAGGGGCCGACATCGGCCGGCCGATGCAGTGGAAGGGTTTCCTCACCGCTGCGGGGGGCGTCTTTCTCCCGGTCGCTCTGGTCGGCCATGTCGGCTTCCCCCTTGGCGGAGCCGTCGCTTACGCCCTGGTCACACGCGCATACGGCTCCAAACGGCCACTGGCCGATGTCGCCATCGGCCTCGTCGTGACCTCGATCACCTGGTTCGCCTTCACGAAGCTTGGTGTCCAGCTCGGCGGCTTCTTCCCGCCCGGAGGCTTCTGATGTCCATTTTCGACGCGCTGATGCATGGCTTCGGGATCGCGCTGCAACCGATGAACCTCTTATGGGCACTCGTCGGCTGCGCGCTGGGCACTGCCATCGGCGTCCTGCCGGGCATCGGTCCCGCCCTCACGATCACCCTCCTCCTGCCGGTGACCGTGACAATGTCGCCGACAGCGGCCTTCATCATCTTCGCCGGCGTGTTCTACGGCGCCATGTATGGCGGCTCGACTACCTCGATCCTGATCAACACGCCGGGTGAATCCGGTTCGATGATCACAGCGCTCGAAGGAAACAAGATGGCGAAAAACGGGCGCGGCGCCGCTGCGCTCGCGACCGCAGCCATCGGCTCCTTCGTCGCCGGAACGATCGGCACCGCGCTTCTCACGGTCGCCGCTCCGACCATCTCGGAGATCGCCTTTGTCTTTGGACCCGCCGAATATTTCGCGCTCGCGGTCCTGGCCTTTACCTCCGTCTCGGTCGTGCTCGGCACTTCGATCCTGCGCGGACTGGTTTCGCTCTTCTTCGGCCTCGCGCTCGCGGTGATGGGCACCGATTATCAGGCAGGCCTGCCGCGACTGACCTTCGGCGTCCCGGAATTGTCCGACGGGATCGGCATCACCATCGTGCTGGTCGCGATGTTCGCCGTCGGCGAGATCCTTTTCGTCGCGAGCCGGCTCAGTCTGGCCCCGCAGAAGGTCATCGAGATCAACGGACCGATCGCGATGTCGCGCAAGGATTGGCAGAGATCCTGGAAACCCTGGCTGAGAGGGGCGGCACTCGGTTTTCCGATCGGGGTCATGCCCGCAGGCGGTTCGGAAATCCCGACTCTATTGTCCTACACGCTCGAAAGGCGCCTCTCGAAGAAGCCTGAGGAATTCGGCCACGGCGCGATCGAGGGCGTTGCCAGCCCCGAGGCCGCCAACAATGCGGCCGTCGCCGGTGTCATGGTGCCCCTGCTCACGCTCGGCCTGCCGACATCGGCCACTGCCGCTGTGATGCTGGCCGCCTTCCAGAATTATGGACTCCAGCCCGGGCCAACGCTGTTCACCAGCAATCCGGAGCTGGTCTGGGGCGTGATCGCGTCCCTCTATATCGGCAATCTGATGCTGCTCGTCCTCAATCTGCCGATGGCACGGGTTTGGGTGAAGCTGCTGGCGATCCCGAAGCCGCATCTCTACGCCGGTATCCTGATCTTCTCATTGGTCGGTGTGTGGGGCATTTCCCAGTCCTGGGTCGAATTGCTCGCCCTCGGCGTTCTCGGTGTGATCGGCTATGGATTTCGCTGCTGCTCGGTGCCGATTGCGCCGGCGCTGATTGGTCTCATTCTTGGTCCAATGGCCGAATTACAGCTTCGGCGCGCTCTGGCCATTGGCCAGGGCGATCCGCTGACGCTTGTGTCTTCACCGATCGCCGCAGGGCTCCTGATCATCGCAGCGTTGCTGCTGCTGATCCCGCTGATCCGTTTCGTCCAAACCCGGCGTAGCGAAACGTCGACTGTGACCGCAGCTTAGCGAAAGCGGCGGGCATTCGGCCCCATCAGATTCCCGACGATCCCACAGAACGTTTTCTTGTCGTGCGCGACCAGGCAGGCGGCAAGGTTCCCGTGTTTCGTTTCGATGCCTGGAAGGCTGCCTTTCTTCCCGACGAGCCTGCCTCGCTCATCGGACATTCGAACGTTCAGGCCGGCCACGGCCGAGCCTGCATTGGCACCGAGCGTCAACTGCCGAGGTTATCGGTTCTCCATGAAGCGGATCTTCAGTGTGGAGAAATGGCCTGGACCAAAGCACTTGGCTTTCGGCGGCGCCCGAGCCGACTTTCAGGTCGGCTCGGGCTTGGTCGAATCTGCCTCAGCGGAATTGGGTGGCTTCCGCCGAATTCGCTAACCGCCCAGTGTCGGGCCGATCGAGATCGAGGTCACGGGTTTCCGGAATCAGCAACCCCGTCAGCAAGGTGATCCCGGCCACGAACATCAGGTAGAACAGGAACAGCCTGTGTTCACCCGTCTGCGAGAGGTAGGTGTTCACATAAGGAGCGGTGCCTCCGAAGATTGCTGTGGCGAGCGAAAGCGGACCGCTGACGCCGGTGGCCCGGACCGATGTCGGAAAGACCTCCGCCCAGACCGCCGTGTTGACCCCGAACAGGCAGGCCAGGATCAGTAGCGCGCAGATCATCGCGGTCAGCAGGCCCGAGAAACTGTTCGTGATAAGCCCGTCGAGCTGGAGTGTCGCCGCGATGAAGCCGAGGCCGAACAAGATGATGAAGATCCGCCGCCCGAACCGGTCGGCGAGCCAGCCGACGATCGGGATGGCGACGAAGAATACCGCCTGCGCGATCAGGCTCGCGGTCAGCGCCGATTTGGGGTCGAGTCCGCGGCTGATCTGCGCGAAGGTCGGGCTGTAGATCAGCCACGTATAGAACATGATCGAACCGCCGGCCGAAAGACCGAAGACGACGGCGACGCCGCGCCAGTTGCGCAGCAGCGGGCCGAGTCCGGTCGCAGTCTTCGCGCCCTGCTCCTGCACCTTCGCGAAACTATCGGTCTCGCTCAGCCTGCGGCGCAGATAGAGCCCGTAGAAGCCGAGCAGCCCGCCGAGCACGAAGGGAATGCGCCAACCCCAGCTTTCCAGGGCCGCTCGTCCGAGCGTGGCATTGAGCAGCAGGCCGGTGAGCGTTGCGATCATCGTGCCGAGGACGACGCTCATCCATGACGTACTGCCGTAAAGCGCACGTCGATGACGTGGTGCCCGCTCGACCAGATAGGTGACCGATGTTCCCATCTCCCCGCCATGGGCGATCCCCTGAGCGAGGCGTGCGACCAGCAGAATTATGGACGCAGCAAGCCCTACCGTCGCGAAGGTCGGAGCGAAGGCGATGACGAGACTGCCGCCGGCCGTGATGAACATCGCCAGCGTCAGGCTCTTCTTACGGCCGACCCGGTCGGCGTAGAGTCCGAACAGGAATCCGCCGAGCGGCCGCGTCAGGAAGCCGGCTGCGAAGACGGCGAGCGCCGCCAGCAGCGCCGCCGACTTGTCCGCAGATGGAAAGAACTGGAGCGCGAAATAAGGCGCGAAGATCGTGTAGATCGTCCAGTCGAACCATTCGAGCGTATTGCCGAAATTGACCGCGATCAGATCCTTCACGCGGCGGGAACGCGGAGCGGCGAGCGCGCCCGCTACGGCGATGTCAGACATGTGGTGAACCCCTCATTTTATTGATGTTGACGCAATCGATGGGGAGGTCGGCGCAGCCTCAGCCGGCGGCACGGCCTTCGAGGCCGAACCGGGCATCGGCATCGGCCCCCGGCACGCGCATTTCGAAGACGTCTTTCACGACCGTGTAGTCGAAGTAACCAAGGCGGGCGATCGGCTTGATCGCGGGAATGTCGAGCTTGCCTTCGCGCGTGATGAAGCGATCGTCGATATGGATCGTCTCGACCTGTGCGAAGACGATATCGATGGTCCCGACCGCTGAATTGCCCTTCAGGCGGTGCGTGCCGAGGTACCGGCATTCGAACTTGACCGGGCTTTCCTTCACCATCGGGATGCGAGCATTGTCTGCATATTCACGCGTCACGTTCAGGCGGTCGAACTCGCTTTCCTCGGGCGGCAGTGCCATCGCGCTCAGGTTGACCGCCTCGCGCAGGTCATAGGTCGCCATGTTCCAGACGAACCAACCGGTCTCCTCGGCGTTGAGCACCGTGTCCTTGCGGCGCCCGTCCGGGTACTGGTTGGCCGAGAACATCACCATCGGCGGATCGAAGGTCAGGTTCTGCCACTGGCTGTAGGGCGCGATGTTCTCGACGCCCGCCGCGCTGACGCTGGACAACCAGCCGATCGGCCGCGGCACAGTGCAGCTTTTGAAGGGCGAGAAAGGCAGCGGGCTCGGCTCGATGGAGGGCGAATACTTCATGACGTCGCGTTCCGGAGTCTTGTGGATTTTGATAATATGTCACCGATATATCGGATGGACAGCGGTTTGGAAAGCCCATGGAATCAGCTATCGGATAAGAAACGGAATCGCCTCGTGGCCGGAGGCAGCGTGGGCTAGAAGCGGATGAATCAATCGGAACAGGCGGTCGCCGCCTTGCAGCGCCTGATCGAGCAGGGCGAGCTCAAGCCCGGCTCGATGGTGTCCGAGCGCGGCTTGATGGAAGCGACCGGCCTCGGCCGCACCCCGGTGCGGGAAGCGATTCAGCGCCTCGCCCTCAACCATATGCTGCGCATCCACCCCAACAAGGGCATCGAAATCCCGGCTATCTCCGTCGAAGACCAGCTCAGCGGCCTTGAGGTTCGCCGGGCCGTCGAGGTGCTCGCAGTCGGGCTCGCTTGCCGCCGGGCGACCGAGAAAGACATCGAGGAGATCGCTGCGCTGAAAGCGACCCTGTCCGGCGGGTTTGATCTCCACAGCTATTCCGAGACCGTGCGCCAGACTCACGCCCTGATCATCCAGGCCGCGCACAATCCCTATCTGGAAGCGTTGATGGTGCCGTTGCAGACCTTGTCACGCCGGTTTTGGATCATGCATGTCCGCGACGAGCAGGCCGAGATCGCCCATGGCAAGCGGCTGCACCACGACATCCTGCAGGCGATCCTGGCTCGAGACGCGCCCGAGGCCGGCGCGGCCTCCCAGGCGCTCAACAGCTACCTGGTCGAGTTCGCTCTTTCGGTCGTGGCGAGGATGGCCACCTCGCCCAATTGAATGTCGAAGCTGTCACTGGCCGGCCACCGTGATGCCCTGCCGGAACAAGTGGAATTGAGAGAAAAGAGACGCCGTGCCGCCAGTATGAATGACGCAGGCCGGCTCTCCCGCCGGAAACCGGCCGCGAAGAGCCATATCGATGAAGCCGGCGAACGTCTTGGCGGTATAGACATGTTCCAGGAGGATGCCTTCGGTACGCGCGAGCGTTAGAATTGCCTCCTCGGAAGCCAGTGTCGGTTCGCCGTAGCCCGGCCCCAGATAATCCATGTGATAATGGATCGGTAGGTTATTGAGATCAGCGACGAATAAGCCGGTATGAGCGGCAAGGTCGCCATAGATGCGCGCGATCCGCGCGGCAAGATCGGCTTGACCGTATTCGACGCTCACGAGATGGATTTCGAACGGATCGTCCTGTAGCGCATTGCCGAAGATGAAGCCCGCTTCAGTCGGCCCCATGGAGCCAGGCAGGACCACATGCCGAATCGGATGGTCGAGTTCTCGCGACTGACGGTGAAGCTCGCCCGCTGCCGCAACATAGCCGAGGGCGCCGATGATCGCGTCACCGACGACATAGGGTCGGCGGCCCTGTCGCCGCAGCTCCGCGGCGGCGTCCTCCACCATGATGGCGCGCCGCGTCTCGTCGACGGGTCCAAGAAAACGCACCTGCGCCCCGAATAATCCGTTCAGGAACGAGGCACGGCGGCTTTCCTCGTGTTCGCGCGCATTGTGGAACACGATGCAGTCGAGCCCCGCCACGGCAGCGGCGGCGGCGGTAAGGCGGCATTGGTTCGACATCGGCCCGCCGGCAACGAGCACGATATCCGCACTCTCGGCGATCGCGGCGCCGAGCCAGAATTCCAGGCTGCGCAGCTTGTTGCCGCCCATGCCGATCTCCATCTGGTCGTCGCGCTTCACATAGAGCAGACGGCGATCGAGACGTTCCTCGAGACGTGTCAAGCGGCGCAGCGGCGTTTCGGCTTCAAGCAGTTTGAAGCGGGGGGCTTTGATTTCGGACATGTCGCCTCTTCGATTGATCTCGACCGGCATCCGCACTTGAAGACCGTTTGAGAATGGGTTGAGCGGAACCTGCGGTGTTCTAGGTCCCACAGCATGTACATGGCGAGTACCGTCTCAACGACCACGTGGGGCTCGATGTCGGCTCCGAGCCTGACGATGGCCTTGGCTGCCGTCTGAACCGCCCCGGGTTTGAACCGCCCCGGGTTCGCCGGAGGCCGTTTGGTTTGAGTCCCGCTGCGATGGCTGGCTCGTCCAGCATGGCGTAGTAGCCTTCCTCGGCTTCGGCCGGCGGGATGTTGCCGATGGGCTTTCAGCAGGCGGCGGTTGTTGAACCAGTCGACCCAGGTCAGCGTCGCGAATTCGACGGCCTCGAAGGATCGCCACGGCCCGCGCCGATGGATCAACTCGGCCTCGTAGAGGCCATGGATCGTCTCGGCGAGAGCGTTGTCATAGCTGTCGCCCACACTTCCGACGGAGGGCTCGATGCCCGCCTCTGCTCGTTCTCGGCGACGGCATCCGCGAGGGGGTGGAGGCGATCGCGGAATACATCCAGGGCACGACCGGGCTTCACCTACGGCATCTACTCCAAGGGCCGGGACGTCGCGGAACTCAAGGAGTGGGTGGACCGGGTTTCGCACCCCATTTAAGGGCTTTTGTTTTTGACTGGAGCCTATGCAGCACCGCGACTGTGGGACTTACAACTCGTGTTCTTCCTTGAGCGTCCATAGATCAGCCTCGAACTGCTCAGCCATCGACTGCGTGTAGATGCGGGTGATGTCGCCCTGGTTCTGGTGTTCGATTATTTTTTTCAGATCGGACTGGCGCTGCTTCCACGTCAATCCGTCGGTGAAGAACAGAAACGAGGTGTCGGCCCGTTTGGCTGCGATAATAGCCCGCACATCCCCGATTACGTCTGACATTTTCGAGCCGGTTGCGCCGAAGCCTTTGGATTCCACAACGATGCGGGGGTCGGAGCGATTCGGGATTGCGAAGTCGAACTTTGCAGTGACGCCGTTTCTGCCGGTAAACGTAGCTCTGACCTCGTAGCCCCCCTCGCCGAAGACACGCTTGATTGTGGCCTCCGCAAAGTCTTCGGCGACACGGCCGCGCTTCTGCCCCGAGATCGCGCTGCCTCTACCGCTACGCAGGCGTTCTACCAGGGTGTCCGTCCAATGTAGTGGGCGCTTGACCTCGGTGACCAAAGCATCCAGCAGGCCGAGGTCCGTCAGAGCCGTCAGAAACTTTACCGTATCCTTCTTGTAACGCTGTAGGCCAGTCCCGCCCTCACCGAGCGCCTCTGCCAGTGAGGCCGAGAACTGGTCCTTGGAGAGGCCCAGGAAGGTCCGGATCACCAAAAGACCATCCTCGAAATCCTGACTGGATAGGAGGTTTACGGGTTTTCCGTTCTCGATGACGGCCCGGACGTCACCCTCGGTGTAGGCGTCCCTGACTGGGAAGGCCTCTAGCCTCCCAATAACTCGCTTGGCCACGTCATCCTGCCATTCGACCTGCAGCGGCTGCAGGCTGGCCAGTATGTCGGACAGTGTTTGAGTAACGCGGCGCATCCGTCAGCGACCCACGATTAGGTATTCCTGCACCGTCGAGCGCTCTACGTTGGCGTGGGTTCCGAAGTGATATCGGTGCTCCCGTTCGTGGACGGTGACCTTGCCTTTATATCGGCGCATGAGGGCGGCCAGGACGTCCAGGTCGGGATACCCGTTGCTGCCGTAGGACAGCACGATGATGCTGTCGCGATATAGCTGGAACAGGCGGTCGAACGCTTCGATTGCCGTCTTGCGCGAGCCGAAAGGCGTCCTCTGCTTCTCGATTTTCTTGACCTTGGTCCGCTCCATAATGCGGAGCCCCTCCCAGTAGCAGGAGAGGCCCTCCAGGAAATGGTACCGCTTAACATAGCAGTTGTCGTCCGAGCGCGGGACGTATGGTGGGTCCAGGTAGACCAAATCAATGCCAGTAGGCTTAGTTGAGAACACGTCCGACCGCTTCGCGGTGTTCCGTTTTCCGTTGTCGAAGACCACCCGGTTGAAGGCTTCAGCCTGCTCCAGAAAATGCTCTTCTATAGTCAGCCGTAAGTCTCTGCGCCCGTCGTCATACCGGGACAGGTCGCCGCTCACGGTGAATACGCCCCGAGGCTGCTTCTTAAGACAGGATCGGATGAGGGCGGCTCGGGCCATGGCTGCTTGAGCCGGATTCCCGAGTTCGGCGATGTTTGCCGAGACCCGATCTAGGAATCGTAGGTCCTCCGGCGTGTAGAACACGTTGGTGAAGGTCCGTTGGATAAAATCCGGGGCGTGCGGAGCGGGGGCCAAGAGCTTGGCCATAGCGGGGCCGTCCAGGCGGTGCTTCGAGTTCGCCACTGTGGCTGTGGCCAGCACGACCGGGAAGTTCAAGAAGTCGCTCGCAACTACGCGCTTGCCCATCGCCTTCATTAGGTAGGACACGCATCCACTGCCCACGAATGGGTCGGCGGCTGTTTCGAATTCCAAACCGCTAAGCACGCTGTGAATCCACGGTAGCAGCCGGTGTTTGGAGCCCATGTACCGCAGTTCAGGGTAGTCAGCGGCGCGTGCCGGCAGAGATAGCGTCGAAACCGCCGGGTCGCGGCTGTAGGCTAAGGAAGGCGTACGCGAGGGCAGTCTCGATTGCCTACTCAAATTCTTTGCTACCGCCATCGATATTCCCGCCGCAGACGAATCGCGGTGACTGGCATTCCCGCCAACTCAGCGCCTATCACTAGTGGACACGAACGTCGCCTCTGGGTCGAGAGGGGGGCCGCAACCGAAACCGATTTTGTTTGCTGGCAGCTAGAGGCGGGGAATTGCCGGCCAAGCGGGGTGCCTTTCAGGTCCGGTACGCCGCCGACGGTATAAGCCATCATGGGCCTAACGACCGCATCAGGGCCGATCTTGTACAAACTTGACGAGTTCCTCTCTTGTACCCTTCTGTGATGGGCTGTCGGGGGAACGGAAGCCGTGAGTGAGAAGCACTACAGGGTCCGCGTAGAAGGCGACCACATAAGGAAGCTTGCCAGCGCCAAGTCGAAGAATGCCGCTCGGGCGTTGCCGGTCCATGCCAAGCTGAAGGATGTCAGCCCGCCGACCGGAGCGAAGGCGAGTGCGCTCTCGGTGCGCTTTGGTCGCCTCATGCGGAAGGCTGAGATCCCCGAGGGCAAGACGTTTCATTCGCTGCGGAAGAGCTTCACAACGGCCTTGGAGCGGTTGGGATGCCCGGAAGCGACGGCCGCGCGGCTGTTGGGGCATGCGCCCCTCGGGATCACTTCACCTTCGGCCTCGTCGACACGAAGATCTTCGATGCAGGGGAAGGTCGGCTGGTCATCCAGCCGCGCATCCTCGCCAAGACCTTCCTGATCAACCGGGGCGTCGTCTCCATCAACGATCCGCGGATCTTCTTCGAGGACCCGGACGCCGATGTTGCCTCGACCAATGAGGAGAGGCCGCGCGTTGCCAGGGACCCCGACGCAGCAAAGTGAATCATGGATTTCTGGACGGAGGTCCTGGACGGCCTTCAGCTTGACGATGTCGGGCAGCACATCCCGAAACCGCGTCCGGAAAGTCCTCTCTTCAAGATGGCTTCAGGAAACGTGTGGCTGCGATGCACCGTCAGCAAGGGGCGCAATGAAGTCGGCATATACCTCGACGGCATGGTTGCTCGAAACGACATTGCCGTCGAGATTCTTCGCAGGATCAACGATGATCGGGAGGCCATCCTTGTGGAACTCGGTCTTCCTCCGGAAGAACTCATGCCCGATAGGATCGGGGCCTCAAGAAGCGTCGGCGATCTGACTGCTCCGTCAGACAGGAAGCAGGCCATCGACTGGCTTACGTCCGTCATCAATGACTTCGTGAATGCTATCCGCCCTCGAGTTCTCCAGGCTTTCGACGATCTGAAGGGAGGCTAGCCCGCGACCATCGGTTTCGGCCCGAAATCTTTGTGACAAGGGTCAGCTGGCTCTGCTAGCTCTGCGGGAAAGCGATCACAGAAATCGAAGCGGGGGATTTCATGAGTAGGCGAAGGAAGAACGAGTCTGCCCTGTTGGACCCGGGAGCGGCGATCAACCGAGCCGCAGGCAAGGCCTTCAAGAAGTGGCTCAAGGGACCCACAAAGGCAGAGCAGAAGAGCCGGGACGATCTTGAGCGCGTCAAGAGCTATCTCGAGAGGCACGGGCTGAAGAGCAACCTCGCCAAGGGCATCCTAGAGGAGGCGAAGCGGACCGGAGTTCGCCTCAATCAGATCGAGAAGCAGATCATCATTCCGCAATATGTTCCAAGCCCGCCGGTCGAGGAACGTCCCACCCAGAGTCAGCGGCTTCCTGTCGAACCTCGTGATGATGAACCGCTCGCTACCGAGCCAGCCGTTCCCGGGGAACGCGTGATCACCGCGGCGCAGCGGGCAGCGAGCACTTCGCTCTTTAGGCAGATTGCAACGGCCATCCTGCGAGGCATCCTTGGCAGTATGACCGGCGGCCGTAAATCCTAGTTCAAGGCGGTTGGTTCGACGCTCCAATCGGCATGGATCAAGCGGTCGAACATCGGGGCCAGGATCTCCTCGAACGGTACCGCTACCCTGCGCCGCGTCGGACCAGCCCCGACCACCGAAGCATCTTCCCGCCGCCGTCCATGTCGATGTAGCCCCTCATGTTCCTCCGATGCAGAGCCAGGAGTTCGAGGCGTTCGCTTGAACGGTTTTCCATCCGATATGTATTCCCCTCCGCATCGGAAAGGATACCGTCATCGGAAAGGTCGAGCCCATGCTGGTCGAAGAAGGCCGCGTTGTGAGAGACGATAGCGTCCAGGTTCGCGACTTCGCGCCTTTGCTGGTTCCCGACGAATAGGCCTAGGCCGAACACGACAGCATAGAGCCGAACCGCGAGGTTGCCCGCATCCAGGACATCCTGATCTGATTTCGAGTTAGCAGGCGGTCGAACTCGCTCCGTCTTCTTCTCGCTGAAGAAATCTACGACCGATTGGACGATGCCGATCGACCGCACCAGTGATGCCTCGGCATTCGCGACCATGGCCACCGACGCGGATGCCGGGACAAGGCTGTATCCGGGAATCTTCGAAGGCGAGACAAAACCTGATGCGATCATCGTGAGGAAAAAGATCGCCCACCCGAAATACATCGTGGAGAAGATCGACCCGGCCGTGAACCAAACGATCCTGCCGAGTTTCTCACTGGGATTGTCCGGTCGCTCGAGCAGGGACTTGCCGAGCTTGTAGGTGAAATAAATCGGGGCGACAGCGACTATGACTGCGATGATCGCCAATATGACGGGGCCGATGTTGTTCTTCGTACCTCGCCAGGCGCTGTGGCCTGCGCTCCCCCCATAGCCCAAGAGGAACGACCTCTTGAGTGTATTCACGGTCCCCATCGCGCAGCCCCCGCCGACACATTCCAATGGGCATCATTCATGCCCGAGTTGTTTTCCAGACGATCACCTTCTTAAGACGCTGCGTAAAGGGCTTCCGTGCTTTGCCGACCGAAATAGCGTTCAGCCAATCGAGTGCCTTGCTCCGGGTGATATCGTGAAGCGGCCTGTTTCCGTGATGCTCAATCCAGAGCTTCACGGTCGTGTTGTAATTCGCCTCGGTGGTCGTTGAACGCTTTGGGTTCTTCTCCAGGTATTCCTTGAGGACCTCCGAGACGACCTTACGATCCTTCACATGGTCCCTGAACGCCCGGACGAAGTCAGCTTCGTTGGCTTCGCCGCTTCGTTCAGCCCGGTCGACTAGAGCGTCTAGGACCGGGTTGGACATGTCCTCGCCGTCTACCACGTTGGTCATGACCGCTGGACCGGCTTCCTTCAGCCGGGCACGGAAGGCGGCGTAGGAGCGCTCCCTAGGCCCCTCAGCGGGCCTTGCAGCGGCTAAGCCCAGTCGACGCTCTGCCGCCTCACTGAGCCTTGGCAAGCGGATGGAAGTCCCATCGACGCTTTCGGGCCTCATTGATGTCTGACGTATCGAGCGACTTGCGGAGGTATGGGCCGAGTTCGCCTCGCAGTCGGTTCGGCACCGGCACGCGGCAGTACCAGCGGTTCCCGATCCGCTGAAGGTAGAGGGTATCTTTGATGGCTTTGGACTTCGCCGGCATCACCGCAAGGTAGCTTCGGCGGGGCTCTGTAGGCAAGTCCTGTAGGCAACCAAAGTGCCTATAAGGCCTGAGCCGTGGCGCTTCCTAGGGGATACGCACCTATAACGACAGTAAATAAATAAAATCAAATATTTACACCGTCATCTGATTTCAATTCATACCATCATTCCTACCATAATTCATACCATAAGGTAGCTACTTATTTTGGGGCGTTGAACGTCCTCCGATCAAAGGCCACTGCTCGTACACCCGCAGCGAATGGGTATTGATCGAGCTTATGATGATTGCCGCAGCAATAGGGTCGCGGATGCGAGCGGCGCGCTCATGGTAGAGCCCGAGGTTGCGATAATCTTCTTGCAAGGCGTGAAGCCCTGCTCGTATGCCAGCAGGATAGCTGGGTATGGGCCTTGATCAGCCGAATCGGACGAGGGCCGGATCCCGAGAAAAGCTTACCAATCTCGTCCGCCGCGAGATCGAGATACTTTGCCGGATCGATGGCGAGGTCGGCCGACACCCAGGACGTTGAAGGCCCGCTTTCGGACGATGCGATGACATCGGCGTCCGCCGCCTGAGCTTGGCCTTACCCGACTCGGATACCATCGCGTTCCTGGCAATCCAATTCGCAGAGGCATAAAAAGCCAAGGCTTGGATGCAAATAAGCCGTTGATCGGCGCGACACGGGAACTTTCGCCTGAGACGAACGGTTTTTCGTCTGCAATCCCTGCCCTGATGCGAGGCTGACGACATGGCGCCGCGCGCAATCTGGAAAGGCGTCCTCAAGGTCGCCGAAGTCACCTGCCCGGTGGCACTCTACACTGCCGCCTCAACCAGCGAGCGCATCTCCTTCCACACCCTGAATCGCAAGACCGGCAACCGAGTGCATCGCCAGTTCATCGACGAAGTTACGGGCAAGCCGGTCGAGAAGGACGATCAGGTCAAGGGCTACGATCGCGGCGATGGCGACTACATCGTGCTCGAGCCGGAGGAAATCGCCGAGGCCGTTCCCGAGAGCGACAAGACCCTCGACGTCGCCACCTTCCTGCCCTGCGACGAGATCGACGACCTGTTCTTCGACCGGCCCTATTATGTGACGCCGAGCACGCCGGTCGCGACCGAAGCATTCACCCTGATCCGCGACGTCATGGCGAGCCGCCAGACAGCAGCCCTGGCGCGGACCGTGATCTTCCGGCGGATGCGCTCGATCCTGATACGGCCGCATAAGACCGGCTTGATCGCGACGACGCTCAATTTCGACTACGAGGTCCGCCCAGCAGAAAGCGCCTTCGACGACATCCCGAAGCTAAAGATGGAAGGCGAGATGCTAGAACTCGCCGAGCACATCATCCGCACCAAAGCTGGCCGCTTCGACCCCAAGGCTTTCGACGACCGCTACGAGACTGCACTGGCGGAACTGGTCAAGGCGAAGATCGAAGGACGCAAGATCAAGCCGGTGAAGCGGCCCGAGCCGGCGAAGGTGGTCAATCTTCTCGATGCTCTCAGACAGAGCGCCAAGAGCGATCAAGGCGATAGCAAATCGGCTGACAAACCTGCCAAGAAGAGAAAACCCGCCCGCAAGACGGCAGCGAAGACCGAGCCACAGCGCAAGGCAGGCTGATCACTTCCGCGGTTCGAGGCTGCGCTTGAGCGCATCCATGATGCTGATGACATTGCCCTCGCTGGCGGCAGGCTTGGTTTTCCGGGCCGGCTTGCGGCCTTTCTGCTTGGCCTTGATGAGATCGAGCAGTTCGTCCTGGACAGGGTCCTGCGCAAGCTCCGGCGACCAGTCCTTCGTGCGCGAGGTGATCAACTTCTCCATCAGCGCGCGCATGTCAGGCTCTGGCTCCGCCTTCTGGATTTCCGCGAAGTAAGCCTTCTCATCGCGGACCTCGTCGCCGTATCGCAGCGTCCACAGCACGATGCCCTTGTCTCGCGGCTCCAGCAGGACGGCCCGTTCGCGCCGATAGAGCACCACGCGGGAGATGCCGACCGTCTTGGTCGCCTTCATCGCCTCGCGGATAACGGAAAAGGCCTCGTCGCCGATCTTGCCGTCCGGCACGAGGTAATGCGGCGTGTCATACCAGATCCAGCCAACGGAGGAGCGCGGCGCGAACAGCTCGATATCGATGGTGCGCGTGCTCTCCAGCGCCACGGCGTCGAGCTCGTCGTCATCCAGCATGACGTAGCCGTCATCGCCCTTGGGATAGCCCTTGACCTCGTCGTCATCGCTGACCGGCTTGCCGGTGACCGCATCGACGAAGCGGCTCTGGATGCGATGTCCCGTCTTGCGGTTCAGCGTGTGAAAACGGACTTTCTCGCTCTCTGAGCGTGCCGGCATCATCGCGACCGGGCAGGTCACGAGCGAGAGCTTGAGATAGCCTTTCCAGAATGTCCGCTGCGCCATGGAAGTCTCTCCGATCGGACGCGAAACGCATCGGCTGTCGATCCGTTCCGATGCTGCCGCGCGCAGATCAGGAACGGCCGAGCTTCTTGATCGCCCCCGCGAGAGGCCGCGCGGCTTCGTCATAGTCCGTCCAGGCCTTGCTAGCGGCCAGCAGCTTCGGAACGGTGCGGATCGTGAACCGGGCGGGATCGAGACCTGCCTTCACCTGCGGCCAGGTCAGCGGCATCGAGGCATGCGCGCCGGGTCTGGCGCGGGGCGACAAGGGAGCGACCGCCGTCGCCATACGGTCGTTGCGGAGATAATCGAGGAAGATGCGCCCCTGGCGCAGGCGCTTGGCCATGTTGACGACATAAAGCTCGGGCTCGGCGGCAGCGATCTCCGCGCAGACGCGGCGCGCGAAATCCTTGGCTGCCGGCCAGTCCGGGCTGCCCCGGCGGGGCTTTTCCAGCGGCGTCACGACATGCAGCCCCTTGCCGCCGGTGGTCTTGCAGAAGCTGACGAGCCCGAGCGCGTCGAGCCGCTCCTTCATGGTCTTGGCTGCTGCGATCACGGTAGCGAAGGAAACATCCGGTCCGGGATCGAGATCGAAGACCAGCCGCCCCGGAACCTCCGGCTCGCCGGGCCGGCAGTTCCACGGATGCAGCTCGATACCGCCGATCTGGGCGGTGGCGATCAGCGCCTCGATCCGGTCGATCTGAAGATAGGATTTCCTGTCACCGGAAATCTTTACCAGCTCGAAAAGGCTGGAGGTGCCCAAGCCGGCATGGCGCTGGAAAAAGACCTCGCCCTCGATCCCGTCGGGTGCCCGCAATAGCGAACAGGGCCGGCCCTGGATATGCGGCAGGAGCCAGGGCCCGACGGCTTCGAAATAGTGTGCGAGGTCGAGCTTCGTGACGGGCTTGCCATCCTCGGCATCGGGCCATAGCGGCTTGTCGGGCTTGGACAGGGGCACACCCAGGATATCGACCCGCCCGGTGCGTCCCGGAGCGGGCTTGGGCGGCTCTGCTTTCTCGGGTGGGGCCGGCAAATCGGTCTCGACCTCTGCCGCCGGCTTGTCTTCGCGTAATCCCTTGAAGGCCGCCTGCCTGACCATGCCGTCGCCGGTCCAGCCGGCGAATTCGATCTCGGCGACGAGAACGGGCTCGACCCAATGCACCCCCGGAGCTCGCCGGGGCGCGCCCTTGCCGGTGAAGGGCGAGGTCTTGGCTTCGTGTTCTTTCAAGCGTGGCAGCAGCTTGTCGACCTTGGCCGCGCCATAGCCGGTGCCAACCCGGCCGATATAGATGAAATGCGGGCCGCGGTGGACGCCGACGAGCAGCGAACGGAATTTGCCCGCCGTGGTCGCCCAGCCGCCGATGACGACCTCGTGGCCCGCACGGCATTTCGCCTTGGTCCAGCTATCGCTGCGCCCGGAAACATAGGGCGCATCGCCGCGCTTCGAGACGATGCCTTCGAGCGAGAGGCGGCAGGCGGATTTCAGAACGGCGTCGCCGCCGGTTTCGAAATGCTCGACATAGCGCAAGGTGACGCCATCGACCGCGTCGCGCAGCAGCGCCTCCAGCCTTTGCTTGCGGGTCAGCAGCGGCTGCTCGCGCCAATCCTCTCCATCCAGGATCAGCAGGTCGAAGGCGAAGAAGACGAGGTTCGCGGTCTTCTCCTCGGATAAGGCCGCCTGGAGCGCTGCGAAATCGGGGGCGCCATGGTCGTCGAGCGCGACGATCTCGCCATCGATGACACAGTCCGTCAGGCCCTTGAACGCCCTGGCCACGACCCCGAACCGCGTCGTCCAGTCGAGGCCTTTTCGGGTTTTCAGCGTTACCTCGCCGCCCGCGACGCGCGCCTGGATGCGATAGCCGTCGAACTTGATCTCATGGATCCAGCCGCTGCCCGCCGGTGGCCGCTCGACGCTCCGGCAGAGCTGCGGCGGAATGAAACCGGGCAGAACGACGGTAGCGGCGCGGCTTGCTTTCGAGGGACGGCCTGTCGTCCTGGCCGGTTTCCGTCTTTCTGCGCGTGCCTCTGCCGCCAGGCCCTGCTTGCTGTCCCAAACGGCATCGGCGTCGACAGCCTGCGCAGCCATCAGGAAAGGCCTGGGCGAGCGCCCGCTTCCGGCCGCGATCGCCTTCATCGTCCGGCCCGAGGCCACCGAGGCATCGGCCTTGAGGACCGCATCGCCATCGGAATCGACCGCATGGTCGTCGCGATGTTTGATCAGCAGCCAGTTGGTGCGCTTGCCGCCATCGCGGTCGTGCTTCATGCGCACCAGCACGAAACTGCCCTGCAGCCGCTTGCCGTCGAGCGTGAACTTGAGGTCGCCCTTTTCGAGCTGCCGCTGCGGACTGAGCTTGCCCTCCGGCTCCCAGTAGCCACGGTCCCAGAGCTGGACCGTACCGCCGCCATATTGGCCCTTCGGGATCGTCCCCTCGAAATCGCCATAGGCGAGCGGGTGATCCTCGACCTCCACCGCGAGGCGCTTGTCGGCGGGGTCGAGCGACGGCCCCTTGGTCACGGCCCAAGACTTGAAAACACCATCCAGCTCCAGGCGCAGGTCGTAGTGCAGCCGTGTCGCATCATGCTTCTGAATGACGAAGCGCAGGCGGTTTGAAGGAGCCACCGCGATCGCGTCGCTCGGTTCCTTCGTCTTCTCGAAATCGCGTTTGGCGCGATAGGCTTGCAGCTTCCCGGCCAAGGACCTGCCCTCGTCTTTTCGGTGGGCCTCAGATGATCGGCCGGCCGCCGGTGACCGCGATGGTCGCGCCCGAGACATAGCTGGAGAGCGGATCAGCCAACATGACATAGGCCGTCGCGAGTTCGGCCGGCTGGCCGGGGCGCTGCATCGGGACCTGCTTGCCGAATTGGCTGACGCTTTCCGGCGGCAGGGTCGACGGAATCAGGGGCGTCCAGATCGGTCCCGGCGCGACCGCATTGGCGCGGATGTCCTTGTCGGCGAGCAGTTGTGCGAGCCCGCCGGTGAAATTCTGGATGGCGCCCTTGGTCGCCGCATAGGCGAGCAGGCTGGGATTCGGCTTGTCCGCGTTCACCGAGGCCGTGTTGATGATGCAGGAGCCCGGCTTCATATGGGGAACGGCGGCCTTCGTCAGGTAGAACATCGCGTGGATGTTTACCGCGAAGGTAAGCTGCCATTCTTCGTCCGAAATCTCGTCGATCGTGTCGAAGCTCGCCTGATGCGCGGCATTGTTGACGAGGATGTCGATGCAGCCGAACTCCTCGAGGGCCCGCTTGGCGATGGCGCGGCAATGGGCGGGGTACTGGATGTCGCCGGGCATCAGCACCGCCTTCTGCCCGGCCTTCGTGATCCAGTCGGCCGTCTCGGCCGCATCCTCGTCCTCATTGAGATAGGAGACCAGGACATCCGCGCCTTCGCGCGCAAAGGCGATGGCGACGGCCCTGCCGATGCCGCTGTCACCGCCGGTGATGACGGCGCGCTTGCCCCTGAGCCTCCCGGATCCGACATAGCTCGTCTCGCCATGGTCGGGCCGCGGCGTCATCGCGGCGGTCCTGCCCGGCATGGGCTGTCGCTGTTGCGGGAACGGTGGCTCGAAACGCGCTGTCATGGCGACTCTCCTGCTTGCGGAAGCCGGTCGAGCCTCCGTCCGGTGGTGTCAGTGCTTGGAGGCGTGCTCCGGCTTTCCCTTGCGCTTGCTCGAAGCCATCTTCTCCAGCTCGGTCTCGCTCATCGATTTCTCCATCGATTTCGAGGCGCCCTTGAGCTCGTTCTTCTTCATGTCGCCGCGCTTGGCCGCCAAGGCAGCGCCCGCGGCCTTCTGCTGTGCGGTTGATTTTGCAGGCATGGTCTCCTCCTTCACTGGGATGAACGGGTGACGGCCTCGATCTTGTTGCCGTCAGGATCGAACACGAACGCCCCGAAATAGTGGGCGTCATATTCGGGACGCAGGCCAGGCGGGCCGGCGTCGCGCCCGCCATGAGCAAAGGGCTGTGCGGTGCAATGTCTCGACGAGATCCCGCTGCCCGAACGCAAATGCGACATGCATGCCGTTGCCGCGCGTCGCCGGGCGGCCGTCGAGCGGCGTCTCGACGCTGACCACGATGCTCGCCACGCCGTAATCGGCCGAGTGCTCGTCACTCTGCAGCAGCCGCACGCCGATGCAGCCGAGGACAGTGTCGTAGAAAGCATGGGCACGCGCGATATCGTTGGTGCCGACGGAGACGTGATCGATCATCGCTCTGCTCCCTCGCGGGCGGCGAGCACGTCATGGAACTCCGGGTGCCGATGCGCCCAGTCGGCGACGAAGCTGCAGGCCGGCACGATGCGCTGCCCGCGCTCGCGCGCCAGGCGGAAGATTCCCTCGACGAGGCGCTCGCCGATGCCGCGTCCGCGAAAGGCCAATGGTACCTCTGTGTGGGAGACGACGAGGTAATCGTCGAGCTTGCGATAGACGGCAATGGCCTCGCCGCCCGGAAAGCTCATCACGAAATGATTGGCGGCCGCATGATCGGCGATTGCCCAGTCCGGTTGGTCGAGCACCTGCATGGCCGCTCCTGTCTCGATGGGGCTGATAGCGAGTCGAACACGCAGGCCGGCAGCAGGTTCCCGCTCGCCAACTCGAACTGCGCGAGGTCGAGCAGCTCGCGCAGAGGAAGGATTTCGAACCGACGGTGGCGCGCCGCCGCTGCCTGTTCCAAAAGTTTCGGTTCTCATTCGCCGACACCCGCCGCGGGCTTGTCGTCCGGCTTTACCCGCGGCTTGTCGGCGTCTCCGGTGTCCTTCTCGGGATCGGGATCAATTGAGACCTTCGTGGTGGAGTCCTTGCCCGGATCGACCTGGATCGATTTGACGCGTTGCTGCTCTTCAGGGCTGAGCTTTTTGCCCTCGCCGTCACGCATGGGTGCCTCGCATCTGGAATGCCCCCGGAGGTGAACGGGCTTCCGTCCCAGCGGTTCCGGTCTCACTCGTTGCTCGGCGCGATTTTCTCCATTTGCTGCGGTTAGGAACCAATCCGCTCCGACAACTGTTTGCCTGTCACTTTCGCTCATCAGCAGGAGGGGCTCATGGACAGCATCATTTACCTCGTCGGTCTCGTGGTGGTCATCATGGCCATTCTGTCGTTCCTCGGTCTTCGATAGGAATTCGCCATGTCCATGTCTGGAACGGACGTCGTCGTCGCCCCCGTCACCGTCAACAAGGAGAATCGCTCCTATGTGCAATGGGGGCCGATCATCGGCGGCGCGGTGGTCGCGACCGCCATTTCCACCATCATGACGGTCTTCGGCTCGGCGATCGGCCTGTCGATGGTCTCCGCCGATTTCGAGAAGAGTTCGAGCGCCACCGCGCTGGCGGTCGCAGGGGCTCTCTGGGCGCTTTGGGTCATGGCTTCGGCTACGATGGCAGGGGGGTATCTTGCGGGGCGCATGCGCCAGCCGAGCTTCGATGCCAATGGCGAGGAGCGCAAGGTGCGCGACGCAACGCACGGCCTACTCGTCTGGGCGACAGGCGCGCTTCTGATCACAATCGTCGCGACATCCTCGCTCTTCAGTGCGGCAAAGACGGCGGCCAGCGGCGTGGCCAGCGCAAGCTCCGGGGTAGCCACCCTGGTTTCCCAGAATGTCGATCCAATGGCGATGGCGCTGGACAACATCATGCGCGCCAACGGCCAGCAGCCTCCGACCGCCCAGGAACGCGATGAAGCCTCCCGGATCTTCGTCAGCGCTCTCGCGAATGGCAGGATCGAACAGAGTGATCGGGACTATCTCGCCTCGCGCCTGGCCGCACGCTCCGGGATCAGCGAGCAGGATGCGCAGAAGCGGATCGACGACGCCTATGCGCGGATTTCGCAGGCCAAGGAGACCGCCAAGCAAGCGGCCGAGCGTGCCCGCAAGACCGCGGTACTGACGGCGTTCCTGACGGCCGCCGCACTGCTAGTTGGCGCCGCAGCGGCCTCGTGGGCTGCCACATTGGGCGGAGAACATCGGGACGAGAACCTTCGGGTCGAACCGACCCTCTAAACGGCTCCTCGATCAGGGAAGCCACCCTCGGCCCGCCGTGGCGGGCCGAGTCTTTTCATCTCACCCCGAACGGATCGCAGCGCGTCGGCGTTGCTCCAGCATCACGATCGGAAAGGACATGCGATGAATGAGGAGCAACCCAAGAGAAAGGGCAGCACGAACGGCCCGACGGAACCCAATCAGCGGCCGCCCGAGCGACGCGAAGACCCTGCGAAAGAGGCTGTGAAAGGACCGGCTGTGATTTCGGAGGGGAATGCCACACAGCGGGAGCGCGACGATCGCCGGAAACGAGAAAGGTAAGATCGAGGCCGGTCGGTTAGGCCGGCTTCGCGTAGCGGAGAAAGCCTCGACCTCCAGCAACATGATGATGGCGAGCGCGTTATTCCGCGGCTTCGGACCAGCGCTGCTTTGCTTCTGCTGCGGGAACCAGCAGCTTCGCCCGATTGCCCTCGATCGCGACGATCAGCCAGATGTCGAGATAGTGGTGCGTGCCTCCGGATGACGGGTCTGACTTCTTGAGCTTGAGGAGCGTTCCGGACACCGCGTCACCGTGCCGACATGCACGCCGTCCGAACCGACGATATCGAGGCCTTGCCGCACCTGTTCGATGAACATCATGGCGATCTCCTTTGCTGGAATCGCAACCCGTCCGTCGCAGCTCAGTTCCGAGCATGACAGTCCGCTCCCTTCGAAACCGGCCCTTTGCCGCGTAGATCAGGAGAACTGTGGCCGTGAAAAGGCCGCGAGCCCCTTGCCGTCGATGACTTCGATGCGCGCCCGCGACGAGCGGATCAGGCGCTCACCCTCGAGAACATGGAGCGCGACCGTCACGCCGGAGCGGCGCACGCCCAGCGTATGGGCGAGATCGTGATGAGTGATCGGAATGATGTCGCTCGCCAGGGTCTCTCCGCAGCGGGTGATCCAATGCGCAACGCGCCGCTCCAGCGACAGCGCCACCGTGCGAGCTGCTTCGTCGAGATATCGGCCCGCAGCGCGCAGGGCATGGAACATCAGCCGCTCGCGCAATCCAGCATCCTCGCGCAGGAGACGCCGCAAGGTTTGAGGAGCGACGCAGATGAAACTGCCGGATTTCAGAACCTTCGCGGACATGTCCGCGAACTCCGGAGCGAAGAGCTTCTGGATGCCGATCGCATCGCCGCGACTACCGAAGCCGATCTGGAACCTCGCCTGCCCGCGCTGGAGCACCAGGGTCGCAATACCGTCGATCGGGAAATAAATTGCGTCGGCGAGCGGAAGCTCCGCGCCGGCCTCGAAGCGGATACGCCGGGCAACCGGCCCCAGCAACTCATCCAGGCTTCGTTGCCGCGTGTCCTCAATCTCGGCGTTTCGGGGGCTTTCCCGATAGCGAGCATTCATGGGCGCCTCCGTTGGGAAGCGGCAGCGTCACCTGAACCAGACCCGGTGGCACTAACATGGGTTAGATGACGAGAACCGCGCGGCTGCTGGCCGCCCTCGCGATGGCTGATCAACGCAGCGCGAAACGAATAGGTTCAGTCGTCCCGGTCGAAGCTTTCAGAAAGATCGAGACGCAACGCATAGACGGTCTTTCCGTCGCGGTTGCGGACCGATACGCTGATCGGCCGGCTGCCGCCATCATCAGTATAGTCCCGGATCATGTCGCGGACCGCCCGCCGGGCTTCGGCACAGGCGCGGTCATAGGAGGCGAACTCAGTCCCGATGCCATCCCGGACGTCGAGCATCCCGTCAAAGGTATCGATGAAATAGCGTGTCATGGTGCAGCTCCTGCACCTGTCTTGCGCCTCAGCGCGGTTCCTGGGTCAGGTTCAGATAGGTCTTGTCGAAGTCGCCCAGAGCGACCAACCGATCGAAGTCGATGATTTCGACCTGTTCGCCATTCCAGTCAACCACGCCGAGCCCGCGCAGCTCCTGGAGCGTCCGGTTCACGTGCACGGCCGACAGCCCGACGACATCCGCCAACTCGGCTTGCGTGAGGCGGAAGGAAAAGCTGTGGCCCGATACCAGGCCGACGATCTCCATCCGGGTCCAGAGCTCGCAGAAAAGATGGGCCATATGTTGCATGGCGGTGCTGCGGCCGAGACAGGCGATCCAAGCGCGCTGGATGGCGCCGTCGATTGTCGTCATCAGCCAGAACAGGCGCCCAAGATGCGGAGAGGCATCGATGATGCGGCGGATTTCGGCATGGGGCACGAAAATGGCGGTAACCTCGGTCAGGGCGACGACAGCGTGGTCCATCCGCTTGAGCACGAAGCTATGCAGATCCACGAAATCGCCGGCGACGTGCAGGGCGCTGATCTGCCGCTTGCCCTCAGCCGTGACCATCTCGCGACCGGAAATGCCCTGAACCATCAGGCAGCTTTCGCCGGGCTGCGTCTTGGCCCGCACGATCTCCTGCCCGCGCCGGAAGCCCTGGACGCGCAGTTGTGCTGATGACAGAAGCGCCAGTTCGTCGGGTGACAACCGGTCGCGCCGCTCCAAGGTTCGAATAAACGGTCGCAGCCTGTTCATCGCACTTCCAATTCGGCGAATTCCGGCGGCGTGAACGACGCTGCCGTGAATCTCCGTATGGACGCAAAAAGCCGGCTGGGGATTTACCTATGTTAGTGGATGGCGCCGTCTTCACAGGTGTCGGAAGGCGCAGCGCAGCGGCTGCGAACGAAACCGGCGCGGGCGCGTTACCGGGGAACGAGCACCTGTGGGAGCGCCGTTTCATGCGAAAGGAAGGTCGGCATGACAAGAAGGTCCGGGTCGGGCTGTCCGGCTGGACCTATGCGCCCTGGCGCGGGCACTTCTACCCGAAAGGGCTGGTGCAGAAGCTCGAGCTTTCCTACGCGGCCGATCAGTTCCCGGCGCTGGAGGTCAACGGTACCTTCTATGGCCTGCAGAAACCCGAGGTTTTCGGGCGCTGGAAAGAGGCTGTGCCCGACGACTTCGTCTTTGCGACCAAGGGCTCGCGCTACATCACCCATGTGCTGCGGCTCAGGGATGTAGAGACGCCGCTGAGCAATTTCCTGGCATCCGGCCTGCTCCGCCTCGGCTCCAAGCTCGGGCCGCTGCTCTGGCAGTTTCCGCCGAGCTTTCGTTTCGATGCCGCGCTCATGGAAACGTTTCTGAAGCTGCTTCCCAAAGATACCCAGGAAGCCGCTGAACTTGCCAAGCGGCACGACAGGCATCTTGACGGCCGGGCCTGTGTCGAAACCGATAAGAAGCGCCCGCTACGACATGCGGTCGAGATTCGACATGACAGCTATCGCGATCCCGCCTTCATCGATCTGCTGCGCCGCTATGGAATCGCGCTCGTCTGCGCCGACACAGCCGACTGGCCGTTGCTGATGGATCTGACCGCCGACTTTGTCTATTGCCGGCTACACGGCTCCAAGGAGCTCTATCGGTCCCGTTATGACGAAGCTGACCTGGAGCGCTGGGCTGCGCGCGTTCGAGCCTGGCGTTCAGGGCAACCGATCCGGGACGGCGATTTCGCCGCAGATCAGAAGAGCGCCAACGATCAGCCACGCGACATCTACCTGTTCTTCGACAATACCGACAAGCGACATGCGCCGCAGGACGCGGCTGTCTTGATGCGCATTCTCGGCATCGCCTGGCCCGAAGCGGCGAAGCCCAAGGCAGCATAACGGGTTTCAGTCGCCGGCTCCGTGCAGAACCCGATGCGCCGCCGGATCGCCAAGCTGCGCCAGAGCGAATGTCAGCGCGGCCTGCACGGCAAGATGCGCCAACGCCGCTGGCGCAAGTTGCCCGAATTCACAATGGAGGCTAGCAGCATTCCCGGCCGCGGCGAGGCCGACAAACACGCGCCCGATGGGATTGCCGTCCTCGTCGGGCTCGGCGCCAGTAACCCCGGTGATTGCCAGCGCCAGATCGGCACCGCCGCGCTCAAGCGCGCCCCTGGCCATCGCCTCGGCGATATTGGCATGAACGGCCGTGCATGCGGCGAGCAGATCCGGCGATACGCCGACCAACTGGGTTTTCGTAGTCTTGGTATAGGTGACGAAGCCGCCTGCCAGGACGGCGGCCGCTCCAACCGCTCGCGATAGGCAATGCGCGAGCATCCCGGCTGTGCAGGATTCGGCTGTGACCAGGCGAAGCCCACGGTTTGCCGCCAGCCCGATGAGCCGATCGGCCAGTGTTTCGATCTCCTCGAACCGAGCGGTCACTACCTGTTCAAGATTGATGCTCTCTGACATAGCGATGGTCCGTATGGCGGTCGGCATAGTCGCGGTCGATCTCGTCGATCAGCCGATCGCCGCCATCCCGGTCGACCTTGCGCAGGATCGCATCGAGCTTGGCTTCCATGCGGTCGTCGCCTTCCTTCGATTGTGGCGAGCCGACATGCAGGAGCATCGCAAGCCCGGCGACCTGCCAGATCAACTGCAGAAATTCGGACTGCCAGTTCTCCAGTGTGTCCCGCATCATCTCGATAAAATAGCCGTTGAACTCGGCGTTTTGGCCAAGAGCCCCTGTTCCTGCGCGTAGGCGAACCAACCGAAGATCCAGTGCCCGACAAGGCTGATCAGGAAAAAGCCGCCCGTGACCCAGACAAAGCCGTAGCGCGACCAGATCGTGCGTCCCATCTCGCATTCCTTGCCTGCGGCAAACCGCCTGGCCGCTTGACGTACCCTCCCTGCCGACAACGTGCCGCATCGCCGGCAGGGTGGCACCCAGCCTTGAGGCCGGATGCCGGCAATGGTTACGCCGCCTGCTTGTTCACGGAGGTCATACCGAGCTTCGTGAGAAGCTGATCGGTCTTTTCCTCTTCACCAAGCGTCTGATCGAGAAGCTTGACGGCGTCCTTCAACCCGAGCTGCTGGGCCCAGGCCTTGAGCGTGCCGTAGCGCGCGATCTCGTAATGCTCGACGGCCTGGGCCGCAGCCACCAGGCCGGCATCAAGGGCCGGGCTGCCTTCGAATTCCTCGATGATGCCCTTGCCTTCCTCGATGATTCCGAGAATGGCGTCGCAAGTCTTGCCACGCGGCGTCTTGCCGATGGCCTCGAAGACTTCGGTCAGGCGCTCGACATGGCCTTCGGTCTGCTCGCAATGAGTCTCGAAGGCCTGCTTGAGCTCCGGCGCGTTCGCTGCCTTCGCCATCTTCGGCAGCGCCTTCAGGATCTGCTTTTCAGCGTAATAGATGTCCTTCAGCGTATCGAGGAAGAGATCGTCGAGGGTTTTCGGTTCGCTCGGCATGATGGTCTCCTGATCCAAGAATTGCGGACGAAGCCCCGTCTTGCGGCGGAGCCCGAAGCGAGGCTGCTAGACGACCGGCGGCCGATATGGCGCTGCGGTCTCGTCGAAGCGCGACCAGCCGCCAGCGCGGTATTCGGCGAGCCGCTCGTCGCGGTTGATGGGTGTCGCGCCATCGAGAATGGCCTGGACGGCGGGGACATCTTCGTCGGCGGTCCTTACCGAGACGACCGTTCCACCACGCCGCACCGTCTCCGCATAGTAATTGGCATCTTCCTCGCTATGTCCGGCGCTGGTGAAGGCACCGATCAGGCCACCGGCTGCCCCGCCGGCAACGGCGCCGGCCGCTGTCGCAGCCAGCCAACCGGCTGCGACCACGGGGCCGATACCGGGAATAGCGATCATTCCGATGCCGGCGAGTAGGCCGGCCGCGCCGCCGAGAGCCGCACCGATGCCGGCGCCCTCCCCGGCATTGCTGTCGTCGACCGACGCATGGCGGCCGACCACGCTGATATCGGCGGAGCTCACGCCTTCGGCTTCCAGCGCTTCCACGACGGAGCGGGCGGTTTCGTAGCTGTCATAGGAACGGGTGAGTGTTTGGGTCATCTCGCTCTTCCTTTCGATTACTGGCGAGTGATGTTGCCGCGATAGTCGACGCTGACATTGACCTGGACGCCGCCATGCGTGGCCATTCCCCGCCAGACGCCGTTGTCATCCTTCTTCAGGCCGGTGACCTGCGAATAGCCGTTGGCTTCGAGGCGGCTTTTCGCCTGGCCTTCGGTGAAGCTGTTCGCGCCGGGCAGCGGTGCATTCTTGTCCGCTTCCGCACTAGGCGCCGGCTTCGGCGAGGTCGTGGAGGTCTGCGCGAACGCGCCGAACGAGGTCATCGCCGCCAAAAGCGACGTGAGCACGAGCTTTCTCATCATGATGTCCCTGAATGGAGAGCGGCTGGCGCCGCGGGATGCTCAATCGAACATCATCGCGAGCAACTCTGTTCCGGGCCTAGCGGAGCTGGTCAGCATGGCCACGCTCCTAATGCTTTGATTTGCAAAGAGAACTCAGCGACCATCGAGCCGGAGCGCTAGTATATGTTCACCGGTGATTTTGTACGCTCGCGTACATCATCCAAATCCGAGGAACAGGGGCCGAACATAATGGTTGTGGCCCTCGCCCTATGGAGAGCCATGGCCGGGTCGATCTCCGGCCAATCATAATCCTTCGAAACCGGAGAGCGACGGGTTCTCTCCAATCATCCGCGCTAGTTACGGCGCCACTAACATATGATAACGAAACTTGACTGGCGCGGACCTACAAAAATCCATGCCGTTCAGTTTCGCATCACCCGAGGATCTGGTTCGTCTTGAGCGCGCGCTTGAACGAGCCTGGGCGATCGTCGAGGCAAGACACGGCCATGATCCGCTGAAAGCCTCGGGCGAGAGGGAGCGGCTCGCCTACATCGTCGCAACGCTGTGGCGCCAGGGTGAGCAGGAAGACGTTCCAGCCAAGGCGGCGGAACAGTTCCAGACGACCGCTCCGCTTCTGCCGCCGCTCAGAACACCAAGTGACGAGCCGTCTCCATAGGGAGGTCGCTACGCCAATGTGTTCTAACCCAATCGCATGGTGACCGCTGGTCCGCAGGGAACTGCATCATGCTGTCTTCTGGTGATGGGAGACTGGGGGTTAATCGGGAGATTGACCTATGAAGAAGGCCGTACTTGCTGCTGCTGTCGTGCTAACCTCGACGATGGCATTCGCCCAGAATCCTGAAGGCGCACGTGGGGGCGCTGCGGCGGGCGCCGCGACTGGCGCGGTCGGCGGAGCGATTGTGGGTGGTCCGGTCGGAGCCGTAGTGGGCGGCGTTGGAGGCGCCGTCGTCGGAGGCATCGCCGGCGACGACACACCTCGTTTCAAGACCTATGTCCAAGCCCACGAAGTGCCGTCGTACCTCGCGGCGCTGCTCCATAGTCCCGGCCAGGTTCCCCGGCTAAAACTGGATCTTGTTCGCGTCCATCTCGATCACGACAACCAAGCCTGGCGGTAGCCAGGCGAAATGGGTTTGCGCGCCCAGCTGAGACCTCAGTGCTCGATCGACGAGTTCGCTGCCAAAACCTCGCTTCAGCGGCTCGCCGACCACCAGCGGCCCACCAGTTTCCGCCCAGCGCAGAATGACGGTCTCGCCCGATATGCGTGCATCGATTTCGACCGACCCTGCTGGACTCGACAGGGCACCGTGCTTGACTGCATTCGTCGCCAGCTCGTGAAGAACCAGAGCGATTGCCGTAGAGGCGGAGCGGCCGACCTCGATGTGATCTCCAGCGACCGTCATGCGCGGGTTTGCACCGGAGTTATATGGCGCCACCAGCCTGCCAATGAGGTCCAGCAGATTGTCCGCTGGCCTTTTGCCGCTCTGATCCAGAACGATGCCGTGGGCTCGGTTCAGAGCTCGAATTCGTCCAACGATCTCTTCCGCAAATTTTGCGGATGCGGGCTCCGCGCGCGCCGCCATCGAGATCAGGCTGCCGATCACCGCGAAAATGTTTCCGATGCGGTGCTGCAATTCGCGTGCGATCAGCTCTCGCTGCTCTTCGGCAGTACGCCGCGCTGTAATGTCGATATGCGCACCGACCAGCTTGATCGGCTTGCCCACTTCATCGCGCTGGATTTCAGCCTTGGCAAGGATCCAACGAATTTCGCCGTCGGAAGGTCGGATGATCCGGTATTCCGCCTCGTACTCCGTGTCGGCGCCAAAGACGCTTCGATGAAACTGACTGACGACGCGGTCGCGGTCTTCCGGATGGATGCGCGCGACCCAAGCTTCATGAGTTTCGTTTGCGGCTTCCGGCGGTAGCCCATGAACAGCAAGATACTCAGGCGATCGGCTGTTCCGAAATGCCCCTTCCCGCAGGTCGACTTCAAGGCCGCCGATCTGTCCAATGCGCTGGACGCGCGCGAGTTCTTCCTCGCGCGAGCGTAGCTGCTTTAGTGCCTCGTTGAGCGGCAAGTTTCGGCCCCCAGCCTGACCGCGGAACTATCAGAACAACGATACGTGCATAGGGGCATCTGGTTCCTCGCCGCCGTCATCTTTTTCACGCCCGGTGCAGCAATGTTGAGCGATCCGGCGAGAAGTGGCCATTCTCGGCTCCGACGATGCCATCATCCAGATTCCACCAGCAAGCGAGAGGACTGCCAAACGCCCGTATACGAGCTTCAAAAAGGCCCCTTTGTGTCGATCTTGAATTCAAAAGGGAGATGCCGGTTCAGCCGCAGCTTCTATCGCCGGGTCGTCTCCGAGGTACCCATACGTGTTCAAGGCCTCGACCAGGAGCTGCCGGTACATCCGCGGCTCGCTCTCCGGTCGAAGGCGAAAGAAGCGAGCCGGCAGGCTGGGGGAATGATGCGCCGGCTCGCTTCTGGTGGTCATCTTGGCAGAGGGTCCACCGCTATCGTCGATGGGTGCAACGACGTAGCAGCTCTTAAACAGGCTCGTGCATCTTGAGTTCCGGCAGATCAAAAATAGTTCGCCGCCGCGCATCACCGCTGCCAGTAGCGTTCCCATGCTCGCTCGGCCAACTCCTCCTCATCGTAGGAGGCATGAGCAAGCGATGCGATGATGAACACAAGGCGGGCGTGCTCGCGTTCGAGTTCCGCCTCGATGACCAGCCACTTGATACGGCTCCAGGCTATTTCGAGTGCGCCCTGAGCGCGGGCGATATCGGCGGGGTCGCTGAAGGACGAGAAAGGCATATCGAACTCGGTTAGGCACTGCATGCAACCTAGCCGGGCATCAGGGACGTTCAATATCAAATGTTAATGCCTGACGTCGCGGAATTGCAGGTCGCACGGAAATTCGAGCTGCTCACAACAGGAGCTTTGGCAAGACGTATCCGAGGAATGCGAATGCCATGATTGCTGCAGCCAGGATGAGAACGGCTGCAAGACGATTGAGCTTGGAGCGGGATGCATCCGCCTGCACGAGCAATTTCAGCAACCCGCGAATGGGACCGATCCGGCGAGGAGCCAGGGAGACGCCTTCGGCGTCATCGGCGCTCGCGATCCTCTTCCTCTCGTCGACGGCAGCCATGCGGACCTCGTAGCGGTTCTCGGGCGGCCGCGGAGACCGTTCCCTCCACTCAATGGAGTCGCGAACGGTCCGTAGGCGGATTCGTTCCTGCGATCGTTGTCGTCATTCATCGCGGTCGCCGGAACGAACCCCGGATTGTCCGGTTCAAGAGCCATGTCCCACCTGACAATCCGTAACGGACAGGACCTCCAAGTGGCTCTGCGGCGCGCGCAGGACCTCATCGGCTGTATGGGCAGCGACAAGGAGCACGAGCTTGCCGAGCTGGAGGAAGCTCTTGACCTCTATGCCTGCTTGCTATGGGCGGAGGCTCATATCGCAAATGACAACAAGCCGAGCGATTGATCCCGCTGGCCTCTAGCGCCCCTGCAGAGTGAAGCCTCGGAAATCGACATAGGCGACGGCCCGAATTCTGCCTGAGCCTTTTGACGAGCCGCGTCGGCACGGGTCGGATCGATCCGGCCGATTGCAAAGGGCATGGCTTCCCTCGGCGCAGCGACGCCTTCGATCCTCAGTCGTTCATGCCGCCAGCAGGCATCGCCCTTCTGAGCTCCTCTCCCCGCGCGATCCGGCCCTTGGCGACGATGGGCTGATGCGCAGACTTTCGGCCGATACCGACATCTCCGGTCGCTCACCGCCACCCGACGGAACAGACATCCCAAAGGAACTTTGGGCGACGCTCTCTGTTCTGCTTGGAACCGTGCCGCTGGGGATTCATACGGCGCTACCTCCCGACGAGCTCGATGTCTCGCGTGCGCTGCTAATGCTCTGGAGCGCCTGATGCCCGACACCGTCTCCGATTTCGTTTGGACACGACTCCACCAATGGGGTGTCGGACGCGCCTACGGTTATCCCGGCGATGGTATCGGTGGATTGATCGCCGCCCTGCAGAGGCGCGAAAAGGATATCGAGTTCATCCATGCTCGGCATGAGGAAATGCCGAGCCTGATGGCGTCGGGCGAGACGCGCTTCACGGGAAAGGTCGCGGTCTGCATCGCGACCTCGGGCCCCGGCGCGGTGCACCTTCTCAACGGTCTTTATGATGCGCGGCTCGATCACCGGCCGGTTGTCGCCCTGGTCGGACAACAGGCTCGCTCGGCGATCGGCTCGCATTATCAGCAGGACCTCGATCTGCAATCGCTCTTCAAGGATGTTGCTGGCGCCTATGTCGAGACCGCATCCGTGCCGGCGCAGGTACCGCATCTGATCGATCGCGCGTTCCGGATCGCGCAGGCAGAGCGGCGCGTGACCTGCGTCATTCTGCCAAACGACCTGCAGCTCGAAATCATGGAAGAGCCGGCTCGGGAGCACGGCATGACACATTCCGGTGTCGGCAACGACATCTCGCCGGTTGTTCCTGCCGAGCCGGCGCTGCAGCGTGCGGCCGATGTGCTCAATGCGGGCGAAAAGGTCGCAATCCTGGTCGGAGCCGGCGCACTCGGCGCGACCGATGCCGTGGTCGCCACTGCAGAGAAGCTGAAAGCGGGAGTTGCGAAGGCACTGCTTGGGAAAGCTGCGGTGCCGGACGATGTCTCTTTCTGCACCGGCTCGATCGGGCTGCTCGGCACAAAGGCCAGTTGGGACTTGATGCAGGGCTGCGACACGCTGCTGATGGTCGGTTCGGGCTTTCCATACACCGAGTTTCTGCCGAAGCCAGGACAGGCCCGCGGTGTCCAGATCGACATCGATGCAGGCATGCTGGGCCTCCGGTATCCAATGGAGGTCAATCTTATCGGTGACGCTGCGGCAACGCTGCAAGCTCTCCTCCCGCTGCTGAAGCCCAAGGCGGGGGCGAATGGCGAGCGACGATCGAGGCGAATGTCAGCCAAGCCTGGCAGGAAGCCAGGGACAGCGCGCTGGTCGAAGCCTCGCCGATCAATCCGCAGCGTGTTGCATCGGAGTTATCGGATCGCCTGCCGGACCACTGCATCGTCACCGCCGACAGTGGGACGACCACCGTTTGGTACGCCCGGCATCTCCGATTCCGGCGTGGGATGATGGGGTCCGCTTCCGGCACTCTCGCTACGATGGGCTGTGCCGTTCCCTATGCCATCGCCGCCAAGTTCGCGCACCGGACGACTGCGAGCGCGAGATCGTTCGTGTCGCTGCACTCGACATCAAGCCAGGCGTCTCTTCGGATGAAGGCGATGGCGACGACTGGCCCGCGCTCAGACGCAAGATCGACGCTTGCGACATCCTGCTGATCGGCATCCCTATCTGTCTGGGGCAGCCGTCAAGCGTGGCCAAACGCGTACTGGAACGCATGGATGCCTTTCTCGACGAAGCGGATGGTCAGAACCGAACGCCTGCCTATGGCAAGGTCGCAGCCATCGCCGTCGTCGGGAACGAGGACGGAGCCCATCACGTCTCCGCCGAAATCGGCCAGGCATTGTTCGATGTCGGGTTCACGATCGCCGCGGGAGGCCCGACCTACTGGGTCGGCGAAGCGATGGGCAGCGTGAATTTCGTCGACCTCGATCAGGTTCCCGAAACGACAGCGAAGACCAACCGCATGCTCGCCCGCAACGCGGCCCATCTTGCCGGGTTGCTCAAGCGGCATGCCTATCCCGGCTATTGAGCGCGACCTCCCGACCATCACTTCACGAGCCGGGCTCGCCGCTGGCGCCATGTCGCAGAGGTCTGCGGCTTCACGAAGACCGAGACGATGTCCGAGCGGCGTTTTCTGAGCGCTGATTCGATGCGCTCCACGCAATCCTCGATATCAGCGGTGGAGCGATCGTCCTTGAATTCAAGGCTCAGCGCCACGACGATCTGGTCCGGGCCGAGATGAACCGTGGTCATGCCGTTGACCCGCTCGACATCGGGATCACCATCGATGGCCGCTCTGATCTCCTCCTGCACCTGCGGCAGCGCAGCTTCTCCAATGAGCAGGGCCTTGCTCTCCCGCGCGAGAAGTATCGCCGTGGCAGCGAGGATGAGGCCGATCACGATCGAGGCGACGCCGTCGAGCTCGGGGCGCTCGAAATAGGCTGCTGCGGTGATGCCGATGAAGGCGATGAGCAGGCCCAATAGGGCTGCCGTATCCTCGAACAGCACCGTGAAGACGCCGGGGTCCTTGCTTTGCCGCACGGCCGCGAAATAGCTCAGGGAACCCTTGGCAGCCTTGAACTCCTTCAGCGCGACCCGCCAGGAATAGCCCTCGAACAGAGCCGAGAGGCCGAGCACCACATAGTTCGCGGTCAGGCTCGTTGCGGGATGTGGTGAGATGACATGGGCGATGCCTTCATAAAGCGAAACGCCTGCGCCGACAGCGAAGACCAGCAGCGCGACGATGAAGCTCCAGAAATAGAGCTCGCGGCCGTGCCCGAACGGATGCGTGAGATCGGGCGGTCGGGCCGCCCGGTGCAGCCCGTAAAGCAGAAGTGCGCCATTGCCGGTGTCGACGAGGGAATGGATTCCTTCCGACAGCATGGCCGAGCTGCCCGTCCAGGCTGCGGCGATGAACTTCGTCGCTGCGATCAAGAGATTTCCAATCAGCGCCGCATAGATGACCGTTCGTGATCCCGCATGCGCCGCCATTGGTTCTCTCCGCCTGGGCGCAACGAGCAATGCCCACGGGAGTTCCGGTACGGCTATGGCGTGCTTAGTCGGTCGTCTTTCCACTGGTGCTGTCGCGAGCGGATGAGGCCCTCTTACAGAAATCCTCGCGGATGAGGGCAAGGTCCTTCTCGTCGAGCTCCTCGAGGTCGAGCAATTCTTCGCGGGCACCTTCCAATCGCAGAATAAGCTCGTCGAGCTTGATCTGCATCGCAGCCGTGTCGCGGTTCTGGCTGTTCTGGATGATGAATACCATCAGGAACGTGATGATCGTCTTGGAGGTGTTGATGACTAGATGCCAGGTGTCGATTAATCCTAAGATCGGTCCTGACGCAGCCCAGACCACGATCAGAGTCACGGCACCGAAGAAGGTGATCGGCTTGCCGGTCCAGGATGCGACCGACTGGGCCATGCGCGTGAACAAGGAAGCCTTGTTGCCCTTGTGAATGATATGATCGTAGCTCGACATGACGCACCTCGGTCCCGCATTGCCTTCGCCCCGGCAAAGCCCTGAACCGCCCGGCCATTCGCGAGTTCCACGAGAGATAAGATCGAGGAGCCTTGCAGCGATCGAACTGGTTCGGCGCGCTGGCTGCTGGCAGCGATCTCATGATCTGGATTAACGGATGGGCGGCGAACTCAGTGACGTTCGGATCATGGAGGAGGACGATGGTCGGGGTGCAATCGTATCGTTTCCCTTTGATGCCGCATTCGTCGAGCGCTTCCGCATGGCATTTCCGCGCGCTCGCTGGAGCGACCGGCTTCAGGCCTGGCGACTGCCGGGCACGACGGCGGCTCGACGCGTCACGCGTTGGCTTGACCGTGAACTCCCGGCAACGTTCACCAATGCCGATGAGCGCGGGCGGGATTCCTTCTCTTTCGAGCCCATCGTCAGCCCCTATCTCAGTACCGATAGCGAAATCATCGTTAGAACGCCCTATTCGCGCACCGTGGTCGCGGAATTGCGGGCCGTGCCCTGGGCTTGGTGGCATGGTGAGGACAAGGCCTGGCACATCCCCTTCCGATCCGTCGACGCGCTGCGTGAGCGATGGGCTGTTATCGAAGCGGCAGCTCAGCGCAACGAGCCAGAGGCGCGAAAGATGCGAAGCGCGGCTGCGAAATCCGCTCCCGAATATGAAGGCGCCAAAGCCAGGACGAACGAGCGGCGGCGGCAGCGTTATCCCGTTCCCGCAACCGCTTTGCCTCCGTTGGACAGGGTCCTGATGTCCCATGAGGGACCGCTCGTGGTTATGGACGTCACCGGTGAGATCGTGCCAGCCGAGATCGCCCGACAGCACTATCCTTGGAGCGAGCTCCGGCGCGACGACCTGATCTGGGCACTATGGCGCCGCCCCACGCATGATGAGCTGATCAAGGCTTGGCCAGCTCGTCACCAGCCCGCCGCCGATGATTTCGCACAAGGTTGGTGGCAGCCGACTCTTTCCGAACTGCGCGATGCCAGAAGGGCCGCCCGCTCTCTCGAACGCGCTCTGGAGACGCGCAAGCAAGGGCGTTCTACCCCGGGCAAGGGAGCTAGAGATCGGAGCCCATGAGAATAGCGACCTTCAACATCAATGGCATCAATGGTCGCCTTCCCGTCCTCCTCCGGTGGTTGAGCGAGACCCAGCCGGACATCGTCTGCCTGCAGGAGCTGAAGGCTACGCAGGACAGGTTTCCGGAATCAGCGATCCGAGACGCCGGCTACGGCTGCATCTGGGCGGGCCAGAAGAGTTGGAACGGCGTCGCCATCCTGGCTCGCGGCAGCGATCCCATCGAGACCCGCCGCAGCCTGCCCGGCCATGCGGGCGACCAACAGAGCCGTTATATCGAAGCCGCCGTGCAAGGCGTGCTGATCGGTTGTCTCTACCTTCCGAACGGAAATCCGGCGCCAGGCCCGAAACTCGCGTACAAGCTGGACTGGCTCGCACGCCTCGCAGACCACGCCGCAGAGCTACTGGCGCATCGCGTTCCGGTCGCGCTCATTGGTGACTTCAATGTCATTCCGACCGAGCGAGACGTCTACAAGCCCGAGCGCTGGCTGGGCGATGCTCTATTTCGTCCCGAGGTCCGGCGCGCCTTCGAGGCGCTTCTCGCGCAAGGCTGGACGGACGCATTGCGCAAGCTTCACCCCGAAGACCGCATCTACACATTCTGGGATTATTTCAGCAACGCATGGGGACGCGATGCCGGCCTACGCCTCGACCATCTGCTTCTGAGCCCGGATCTGGCCGCGCGTCTGGAAGCGGCGGGTGTCGATCGCCACGTGCGTGGCTGGGACAAGGCCAGCGACCATGCCCCCGCCTGGATTCGACTCGCGGCCATAGCGCTGCAGTAGACGAGGGGTATCCTACCGACGTCGGAATTTCGCCTCGTTGTCTTTTTCGCAGCCTCCATCCGGCCTCTCCCATCCGAAGACGCTTCGGCCGCCGTACTCCGGCGAGCGTCGGCGCTCCTCAGCGACATACTCGACGAGCGTCGGACCTGTCGCACTCTGTTCCAGCCGGCGACTCTCGCCGTCCAGCCGCGCGATCGCGGCAAGGCGATCCTCCTGACCGAGCTTCGCCCGGTCGACGGCCGAACGAAGGACACCGATCGTCTGATCATAGACCTTGGTCGGTACGGCGAAGGGCTGGCGATCCTTGCCGCCATGCGCGAGCGAAAAGCGCGCGGGATCACTGAAACGGCATGGCGCACCATGCAGCACTTCCGCGACCATCGCGAGAGAGCGTACGGTACGAGCACCAATGCCGGGCACGAGCAGAAGCTCGGAAAAATCGCTCGGGCCCCGGTCGGCCGCGGCGGCGAGCGCACCATGAAGGCGGCGCGCCATGACGTCTTTGGGCCTCACATCATGATGCGAAGGCATCACGAGATGCGGCAGGGTTAGTTGCGGAGCCACTTGATCGGCGCAAGCGCGCTTCGGTTGGAGCGCAGCTAGCTCTCTGACGATCGCATCAGGCCCTTCGTCGCGAAGCATCGCGACCTGCGCCGTACGGGCACGATCCGCGCGTGCATCCGTCAGGTTGACGATATTACCGGTGCTACGGCCCTCGATCGCCGCATGAGGCGCCTCGACGAAGCTGCCGAGCCCCTCGGAATGCCAGTGATAGCGCCGCGCCATCCCGCCATCGCCATTCATGCCCTGCTGCACGACCGTCCAGTGCCCGTCATCCGTCACGAAGAAGCCGTGCAGGTAGAGGTCGAAGCCGTCCTGCACCGCGGCGCTGTCGACCTTCGCGACGAGCCGGCTCGCCTGAGCCAGCGCCGCTCCGTCGAACCCGACCTTCCCACCGATCTGCTCCAGCTCCGCCGGGGTGCGGCGGGACTGGTTGCCGCGTCCGCCGCAGACATGAAGCCCGAGCTCGCCGGCGAGCGGCGTCAGGCCGCGCTTCAAAGCCCCGATCACGCTGGTCGTGATGCCCGAGGAGTGCCAGTCCATTCCCATGATCGCGCCGAAGGACTGGAACCAGAAGGGATGCGCGAGCCGCCGGAGTAACTCGTCGCGACCGTAGTGCTGGATGATCGCTTCGCAGATCACGCTGCCCAGCCTGGCCATGCGCTCGCCCAGCCAGGGCGGAACGCGGCCGTAATGCAGGGGAAGATCAGCGCTGCCTGATCGGCGTGTCATGAAGTTCCGGAACAAATAAAGAACGATCAGTCGGTATAGGCTCTCGCAGGCTCTCGCGCCAGCCTGAATTCAGCCCGACGGCTTCGATGGGGCAAGCAACCGGTGCCCTTGAACAATCTGCAGGTGGTGGAACAGCGAGGCCGCTCGGGCGTCCTGTCTCTGGAGCCCTGAGGGGGGCGATGACGATTCATTTGAGTGGAGACCACCAGCAGGGCCAATGGCAATAGCGAAGCACTCAACGACCAGATCGCTCTCCTGCGCCGGCAGGTTTCGGATTTGACCCAACTCGCGGCGGCCGCCTCCGGAGCGGCGCAGGAAGAAAACCTGCAGGAGCAAATCAACGCCAAGCAGGATCATCTCAACGAGCTCCTGAAGCTGCGTGGCGATGCGGGCTAGCGATACGATCGCGATCGACGACGGTTCCACTCCCTGCTGGCCATGCTGGCGTGCAGGGACCGATGAGCGACTGCTGATGCGAAACCCGCCGGGTTCAGGTAGGATGGCTCATCCGCAGCGGAGACATCGTCCGCATGGATAAGCCGATCGCACATCGCCAAGGTTTCCCCGACAGCTTCACGGCAAGCTTGGTCGCGCTCATGCCTGCGGCGGTCTATACTTGCGATGCTGCCGGCCGCCTGACCTTTTTCAACCGGAAAGCCGTCGAGATCTGGGGACGCGAGCCGCCGCTTGGGGACGATCAGGAACGATATTGCGGTTCGTTTCGCATGTGGACGCCGGACGGCCACCTGCTGAGGCATGAGGACTGCCCCATGGCGGATGCGCTGCGGGATGGCCGAGCGGGGCGCGGTCTGGAGGTGGTGCTCGAGCAGCCGGACGGCACGCGCCTGATCGCCAACGTGAATATTGACCCGATCTTTGACGATGCCGGCAACATAACGGGCGCAATCAACGTCTTCGTGGACGTTACGGATCGCAAGCGCAACGAAGCGCTGCTGGCGAGCCAGCGAGAGGCTCTAATGCGCCTTGAACGGAGAGCCTCTCACGGCATCATTAGGCATTTTGGGAGGTGCGGTAACAACTCAGTACGGTTGCGGCACCCGCTTCGCGTTTTATCTCGCTAATGACGAGAGAACGTCGCTCCGGCACGTCGTCGGCATGTCGGAGGACTATGCCGCGGCCGTGGATGGCTTCCTGATCGGGCAGGATTCGCTCGCCTGCGGCCTTGCAACCGCCACAGGCGAAGCGGTTCTGACGACCGATGTCGAGGAGGAAGTGCGCTGGAAGCCATGGCGCGAGATGGCCCGTCGCTTCCAGTATCGCGGCTGCTGGAGCTTTCCGATCCATTCCCGCAAAGGGGAATTTGTCGGCACGTTCGCTCTTTACTGGCCGCAGCCGGCAAAAGCGGGCTCCTCGGATATCGAGGTTGCAAACCTCGTCACCAACACGGCCGGCATCATCATCGGCCGCGACCTCGAAGCGAGGCATCGCAGGGCTGCCGAAGCGTCGCTTCGCGAAAGCGAGGAGCGCTTCCAGCAGCTAGGCGCCTCTTCTTCGGATGCCATCTGGGTCAGAAATGCCCATAGCTGGGACTTTGAATATGTCAGCCCGGCAGTGCAGACGATCTATGGCGTCACCCCGCAGGCTGTGCTCGCCGACGCCAGGCTGCTCAACGCCCTGATTATCCCTGAAGAACGTGATGAAGCTTCGAGGAATGTCGAGCGCGTCAGCGCTGGCGAGGTCGTCGTCCAGGAATACCGTATTCAGCGGGCGGGCGACCTCGCGTTTCGCTGGATCCGAAGCACCGGATTTCCGCTTTACGGTGGCGACGGTGACATCCAGCGCATCGGCTCGATTGCGCAGGACATTACCGAAGCGAAACTTGCGGCCGGACACCAGGCCACTCTGCTCGCCGAGCTCCAGCACCGCGTGCGCAATGTCCTGGCCAACGTGCGTTCGGTCACTGTGCGAACCGGCGAACGAGCCTCAAGCGTGCAGGATTACACCGACATCCTCTCTGGCCGGCTCCTGGCCCTGGCGCGGGTCCAGGCCCTCCTCACACGCGGCGCCAATCTCAGCGTGAATATCAGAGATGTCGTTCATGACGAGGTCAGCGTGCAGGCACAGCACGAGGGGCAGTATCGGATCGAAGGGCCGGATATTTCCCTCTCTCCCAAAGCGGCGGAGATCCTGACGCTGGCGGGTCATGAGCTGGGCACCAACTCCATGAAGTATGGCGCCCTGTCCGTAGCCGACGGCAGGGTCAAGGTGGAATGGGCCACCTTCGTCAAACGCGGCATCCCCTGGCTCCGCTTCGTATGGACGGAAAGCGGATCAGCCGCAGCGCCAGTCGCCGCGGCAACAGTGCCGCGACGACGAGGATTTGGCCGCGAGCTGATCGAAGCTCGCGTACCCTACGAACTAGGCGGGCAGGGGAGCGTTGTCATCGAAGTAGGCAAAGTGCAGTGCCATCTGGAGTTTCCGCTGGCTGACGGTGCGAGCGTCTTCGAGACGGGAGCGCCGCAGAGATTGACCGTATTTGGAGGAGCACTCGACATGACGGGGGCACCAGATCTCCACGGCTACCGTATTCTGATCGTGGAGGACGAGTACTACATCGCCACCGATACTGCGCGCGCACTTCAGGGGGCCGGCGCGACGGTTATCGGTCCTTGCGGAAACGAAATGGCGGCTCAGGCGGAATTGGCCATGCAAACGCCGGATGCCGTGGTCCTTGATATCAATCTCGGTCATGGTGCGTCGTTCAAGCTCGCCGAGCATCTGCAGGAAAACGGCATTCCCTTCGTTTTTGTCACCGGCTACGACGCCGATATCATTCCTCCCGACTTCGCAGGCGTCGAGAGGCTGGTGAAACCGCTGCAACTTCGGCAAGTCGCGGGAGCGATTTCGCGCTTGCTGCAGGCAACAGTCTGACGCACCAAAACGACGATCGCCGTTGCAGGCTTCGCCCTCGGCGCAGAGAGACAGGATGCTTGGAATTTCAACGGGGCTGTCGACGCTGAATGCGCTCGAACTCGCCCCTCGCCTCATCGGTATGGAGCTTCTCGTCGAAGGCGTGGGTGGGACGATCGTCGAAACCGAGGCCTATCTCGCCGACGACCCCGCCTCGCATAGCTTCCGCGGGCCGACGAGGACCAACGCGGCAATGTTTGGCCCTGCCTGGCATGCTTACGTCTACCGGTCCTATGGCCTTCACTGGTGCTTCAACATCGTGGCGACCGGGAATGGCGCCGTGCTGATCCGGTCGCTGGAGCCGCGACACGGCATCGAGATCATGCGGACCCGCCGCGGCGCGATGATCCAGCTTTGCAACGGCCCGGGCCGGCTGACGCAGGCGCTCGGCTTGTCCGGCATTCATGACGGGAAGAGCCTCGACCTGCCTCCGTTCGCCCTCATCGAGCGTCCTTGCGAGCCCGGCATCATCTGTGGTCCGCGGATCGGGATCTCGAAGGCGGCCGATTATCCCTGGCGATTCGGGCTTGCCGGCTCACGCTTCCTGAGCCGACCCTTCGCTCCCATGAGCGGATAATTCTATCGCTTCGGCCTGACCAGGCGTTTCAGCCGCGCGATGTTCACCTTAACCCACTCTCTCCGTGGCGCCTTGAGACGCCCGGCGGGGATTCGCTCGACGATATAGCGCCGTTCGATACTGATCTTTGCCGGCACGATCATCCGGGACGCGTCGTCTATCGTCGCATCGAAAGCGCGGTGAGCATCTTCCAGATCGCGGAAATCGCCGATCAAGGTCGAAGCAGGGAGCTGCGCCGGTTGACCGGCGATCAGGAGCATATTCGACCAGCCGCGCGCAAAGGCAGCTTCAACGAAGCGCGCGCGAGGCTCCCCGGGCGTCGTCTCGATGTCGAAGGTCGCAATAAAATGCTTCATATCGCAGGTTTGCCTGACCGGGATACGTCTAGCGCTTTTCGCAATGTTCAAGCGTCAAGGCATTCCGCGCGGCTCTCGCAGCTTTGCTCATCTCCCGCAATTGCTGCATCAGAACGGGACCTTCGATCTGGCTAGAATTGTATCCCTCTTCCTGAAGTCTTCGCCGAAGCTCCCGGATTTTCTGGAAGCCACCTGTTCTCGCCAGCTCGAAAGCACGCTCGAGTACCGTTTTCATCATCATTCCTGCGCCTTGATACGCAAGCTAGGCTATGCTCCAGCTCCTCCAACGATTAACGTATGTTACCGGCTTCGGAGCCGCTCGCTTGAGGTCATATGTTCCGCAACTGGAACCGATCTCATCGATGGAACGTTGAGCAGGCGGAATTCACGGTAGTGCTCGTCGCATCGGCGAGCAAAGGGCTGGAAGCCCACAAAACCCCGCCGGCAACCCGGCGGGGTTTTGTATGTGGCGCGTGTCCCTTGCCTAATCCCCGCACCGCGACAGTATCCTCCCGTCCGGCAAGGCGAAACGGCACTGATCTTCATAGTGAACCGGAGTTCCGTCCTCGAGGGTATATGAAGTCAATGGAGAGCCCGGCCAATCGCGCCAGACGACGACATGGTACAGCATGCCGTCTTCGTCCCGGCACCGCTCGGTGTAGAGCACGCGCTTGACGGGACTCGGACGTCGCGTCGGACCAGGCTCCCTCCAGATTGCTACCATGGCGGCACCTCACGCAACGCATCGATTACGCCGTCAACCCGCCGCGCCGAAGCCGAGTTCCACTTCGTTCGAGTACTCTCCTCACGCAGCGGTCGGCAAAACGCGTCCGGTCACAGCCAGATATCGGTCGCTGGAATGCATGACCGCAACCACGAGGTCGCTACCGTCCTCGCATTCGAGATTTAGCAAACCAAGCAAGGCTGCCGGGTCGAAGTCGCCAGTGTTGCAGAGCAAATAGCCCCCACGTGTGTCGCCGAAATCGTTGCTGAACTGAAAACTGATGGGAAGCCTGCGACCATCGCGCAGGATCAAAGAGCCTTTTCCGCTATGCATGACAGGTCTCCGACTGGGCAGCGTCAATGCGCACCGCCAGCGGTCATTTCCAAGGATCGGCATGGAGACAACTGCCTGACCATTGACGCGCATTCTCAGGCGGAGCGCACTAACATACGCTAGCCGCGCCAACACTCCGGCCACAGCGCTACGCCGGAGGTTTTCCGAGGCCGCTTTCCTGCGGCAATTCCGATGCCGACTTAGCCGCGATGCGCCCCACGATCAGATCGACGAGTTGCCGGACGCTGCGGCAGGCTTTCATCTCGTCATCCGGAACCATGTCGCAATCGAACTCCCGTTCGACCGCATTCCCGATCAAGGTGAGGTCGTCCAGCGACAGCCCGAGATCGGCTTCCAGCGATGCGCCAGGATCGAGCCGCTCGGGATGAACGAGACCTTCGGTCGCAATGATCTCGACGAGGCGTTTGACGAGAACCGCTTCGTCCGCGCTGAGATCGCCCATCTCAGCCTCGGCTAGTGCAACGCGTCGGCATTGGATCGCTCCCACGCCAGGATGGCTTTGACCAAAGCGGCAAGCTCCATGG
>WPCJ01286228.1_pt1 | contig 54036 bp, 56 predicted proteins | sample 5399831 | NCBI WGS metagenome assembly WPCJ01 (sample SAMN12869470, study PRJNA574797) | sludge metagenome | isolation source: wastewater treatment of pH10 | place: China:Beijing | collected 2019-05-20
GGCGCTCGATCACACGCTGTTTGTCGGTCCGCCCGGCCTCGGCAAGACCACGCTGGCCCAGATCGTCGCCCGTGAACTTGGCGTCGGTTTTCGCGCGACATCGGGACCGGTGATTTCCAAGGCCGGCGATCTCGCCGCGCTGCTCACCAATCTCGAAGAGCGCGACGTCCTCTTCATCGACGAGATCCATCGCCTCAATCCCAATGTGGAAGAGGTGCTGTATCCCGCGATGGAGGACTTCCAGCTCGATCTCATCATCGGCGAAGGCCCGGCTGCGCGCTCGGTGAAGATCGAACTGGCAAAATTCACGCTGGTCGGCGCGACCACGCGCGCGGGCCTGCTCACCAATCCGCTGCGCGATCGCTTCGGCATTCCGCTGCGGCTGAATTTCTACACCATCGACGAGCTTGAAAGCATCGTCACTCGCGGCGCCCGTGTGCTCAATATCGGCATGACACCCGAAGGCGCCAACGAGATCGCCCGCCGCGCGCGCGGCACGCCGCGCATCGCCGGTCGTTTGCTCCGCCGCGTCCGCGATTTCGCCTCCGCGGCCGATGCCGCCGCCATCGACCGCAAGATCGCTGATCACGCCTTGAGCGCGCTCGAAGTCGACAGCGCCGGCCTCGATGCCATGGATCGCCGCTATCTCAGCACCATCGCCATGAACTATGGTGGCGGCCCGGTTGGCGTCGAGACCATGGCGGCGGCTCTGTCCGAACCGCGCGACGCCATCGAGGACATCATCGAGCCCTATCTGATCCAGTGCGGCTATCTCCAGCGCACCCCACGCGGCCGCCTGCTGACCTCGCATGCCTTCAAGCATCTCGGACTGGCGGAGCCGAAACGGGATGTCGGGCAGATCGGGCTGTTCGGTGGTGAGGATGAGTAAGGCATAGAAGCCAAGTGCAATCTATGCTAGTTTCCTCCGGCCTCAGGAAGCCTGCAGATGAAAACGACAGTCGCGATTGATGATGAGCTGTTTGCGAAGGCCCGTGAATTCACCGGCCTGGAGGAGGAGTCTGCGGTTATCCAGGAAGCGCTGAGGGCTTATGTCCAGATCGAGGCTGGACGGCGTCTTGCCAAACTGGGCGGTACGATGCCTGACGCTTGGGCTGCGCCTCGCCGTCGGCCGCCCTATTGATGCAACATGCTCATCCTGGCGGATACATCGATTTGGATCGATCATTTCCGCAAGGAAGACATCTGGTTCGGGGATCTGCTCGGACACCGTGGCGTGCTTGTTCATCCCTTCGTGATTGGCGAGCTGGCGCTAGGAAATCTCCCAAATTTCGACAAGCTCATCAGCGATCTGCGCGACTTACCGCAGGCTCCGGCGGTCGATGACGAAGAGGTTTTGCAATTGATACGGCACAGTCAACTATCCGGCTCGGGCATCGGCTATGTCGATGCCCATTTGCTTGCTTCTGTCGCAAAGATGCCTGAGGCTAAACTTCTCACGAGCGATAAGCGTTTGCACGCTGCGGCGGCGCGACTTGCAATTGTGGCCGAGCGGTAGGCGCTATGTTGTCTCCGGTTTCCCATCTCGACGGCGCCATCGCCGACGGCATCCATCGCATGCAGGTGCGTGTCTATTACGAAGACACCGATTTCTCCGGCATCGTCTATCACGCCAATTATCTGCGCTTCATGGAGCGCGGGCGGACCAATTATCTGCGGCTGCTCGGCGCCGACCAGCACGCGCTGTTCGCCGAAGCCGAGAGTGAAGCACCTGGCTTCGCCTTTGTCGTCCGCGCGATGCAGCTCGATTTTCTCAGACCGTCCAAGATGGACGATCTGCTCGATGTGCTGACGCGTCCGCTGGATGTGAAAGGCGCCTCGATCACGCTACATCAGGAGGTACGCCGGGGCGACGAGCTCCTGCTCGAGGCCAAGGTGAAAGTCGCTTTCGTCTCCGGTGGCCGCGCGCGGCCGATTCCGAAAGCGCTGCGAACAGCCATGAAGGCCGATCAGGTTTAGCGATCGGCCGATTGGCGAAACGCCATCGACTCTTTAAGATTCAGGACTACACTTCGGCAAAAAATCGAACCTGAGGTGCTTCATGTCCCGTCCGCCATTCCCGCCTTTCACCCGCGAGACCGCCGCCCAGAAGGCGCGCATGGCCGAGGATGCGTGGAATTCGCGCGATCCGGTGAAGGTGTCGCTGGCCTATACCGAAGACTCGACCTGGCGAAACCGCGGCGAGTTCTTTCAGGGCCGCCCGGCGATCGTCGAATTCCTCACCCGCAAATGGGCGAAGGAACAGGAGTATCGCCTGATCAAGGATCTATGGGCTTTCACTGACAACCGTATTGCCGTGCGCTTCCAGTATGAATGGCGCGACGATGCCGGCAACTGGCATCGCTCCTACGGCAATGAGCAGTGGGAGTTCGACGAAGCCGGCCTGATGCGTCGCCGCGAGGCGAGCATCAATGACGTTCTCATCAATGAGAAGGACCGTCGCTTCCTGTGGCCGGCGCCGGGCCCGCGCCCGGCGGATGTCCCGGGCCTCGGCACCGATCCGTTCTGATTACAGAGAACTGTTGTCGATCACGAATTCGACGCGTTCGGCGACGAAGCGTGAATGATTGAAATGGATCGGGGCGCCATCGGCATCGACGTCGAGGGAATCGACGATCAGGATCGGTCGACCCAAAGCCACGCCGAGCCTTGTCGCATCGGTCGCGTCTATGATGCCGGCCGTCACGCGGGTCGATGCGCGGCGATAGTCCGTGATGCCATAATGCGCGAGCGCCTTGGTCATGGAGCCGGCACGTTCATAAACCCCGCCAAAATCGGGAAAGCGTTCGGCGGAGCGCCAGGTGGTGCCGACGCAGATCGGCGTCTTGTCGGCCAGGCGCAGCGCCTCGATGCGGATCAGCGGAGCGCCGGTCTTGAGGCCAAGCCGTTTGGCGAGATCGCGCGTTGCGATATCGTCCCATGCGCCGATCAATTGCGCCTGCGGTTCGCGGCCGCCGGCGCCGGCGATTTCCGAAAAGCGGGTGCGCGAGCGTAGGGGATAGGCCAGCTTCGGCGCCTCGACATAAGTCCCGCTGCCGCGTTCAGCGCGGACCAGCCCGCGTTCGGCCAGCGTCGCCAGCGCCCGCCGCACCGTGTGGCGATTGACACGGTAGGTGTCGGCAAGCTCGGTTTCTCCTGGCAGTTTGTCGCCGGCGGCGTAGCGTCCGTCGGCGATACCGCGCTCGATGCCGTCGGCCACATGCCGCCATAAGGCCACGCCGGTCGGCTTGTCTTGAATGGTCACAAATCAGTTCCTGAATGTCCGCTCGACCAGCGATAGCGAAAAATCATGTCGCTGTCACGAAACGGTCATTGCCAGCTTCTATGAAGTTGTCTAGTAAACCATACAACTTGTCGAGCGGCGGTGACATGATGCAAGCCCCTTCAAACGATCTGCAGGCCAGGCGCAAGGAGGCGATGGGCGTGCTCGGCCATTGTCCGACGGCCGACATTGCCCGGCATTTCGCCGATATCGCGGTGCCCGATCACGAGCAGTTGCGCTCTCCCGAAAACGGGCTGGTGATGCTGCGCGGGCGGATCGGCGGCGATGGTGCGCCGTTCAATCTCGGCGAAGCGACCGTGTCGCGCGCCGCGGTGCGCCTCAGTTCCGGCGAGTTCGGCTTCGGCTATACGCTCGGTCGCGACGGCAGGAAGGCGCAACTGATCGCGCTCTGCGACGCGCTGATCCAGACTTCTCAATATTCCGACACCGTCGAAGCGAAGGTCCTGACGCCGCTGCGTGCGCGTGTCGTGGCGGAGCACCAGCGGAAGGCCGCGGAAACGGCGGCCACCAAGGTCGATTTCTACACGCTCGTGCGTGGGGAGGGATAATCATGACGACAGTTGCAGAAATGCCGGCAGGATTTGCAGACAAGGTGATCGCAGCCCAGGCCACCTTCCGTACTGTCATGGATGCGATGGCGCGTCCGGGCAGCGTTCAGCTTATCCGCGCGGTGTCGGGCGTTCCCGCGCCGATGATGCGTGGTGCCGCGGCGATTGCGCTGACGCTGTTCGATCAGGATACGCCGGTCTGGCTCGATGCGAAGCTCGCAGTGAATGATGAGGTCGCCAAGTGGATCAAGTTCCACACCAGTGCGCCTGTCATTGCCGACTCCGCGGCGAGCAGCTTTGCCGTGATCGCAGATCCCATCCGGCTGCCGGAATTCGATCGCTTCGCGCTCGGCACGCCGGAATATCCCGATCGCTCCACCACCATCGTGCTGCAGGTGGCGAGCCTCAGCGAGGGGCCGACCTATGAACTGACCGGACCCGGCATCGATGGCGTGACGACTTTGCGTGCGGCGATCGGTGTGCCCGATCTCATCGATCGCCTCGCCGAGAATGCGCGGCGCTTTCCGCGCGGCATTGATCTGTTGCTGGTGTCCGGCGAATCCATCGTCGCGCTGCCGCGCACCACGCGTCTCGTTGCGCGGGAGGGCTGAGCATGTATGTAGCCGTCAAGGGTGGCGAGCGCGCCATCGAGAATGCCCATCGCTTGCTGGCGCATGAACGCCGCGGCGATCGTAGCGTGCCGGAGGTCTCGCTCGATCAGATATCGAACCAGCTCGGTCTTGCTGTCGATCGCGTGATGACCGAAGGCTCGCTCTACGATCGCGAACTGGCTGCGCTTGCCATCAAGCAGGCGCGGGGCGACATGATCGAGGCGATCTTCCTGCTGCGCGCGTTCCGCGCCACGCTGCCGCGCTTCGGCAGCAGCGAGCCGGTCGACACGGCGAAGATGCAGGTGCGCCGCCGTGTGTCCTCGACCTTCAAGGACATGCCGGGCGGTCAGGTGCTTGGCCCGACCTTCGACTATACGCATCGTCTGCTCGACCCGTCATTGATGGGCGAAAGCGTGCCGGAGCAACCGAATGTGGTTGCCGAGGCCGAGCCCGGCATCATGCCGCGCGTCACCGACATTCTCGGGCGCGACGGCCTGATCGAACAGTCGCCCGCTGAAGATCCGGAGCAGCCCGTGGGCGATCTGACGCGCGACTCGCTCAGCTTCCCTGCCGATCGCGATCTGCGTTTGCAAAATCTCGCGCGTGGTGACGAGGGCTACCTGCTTGCGCTCGGCTATTCAACTCAGCGCGGCTATGGCCGCAACCATCCCTTCGCTGGCGAAATTCGTCTTGGCGAAGTCGAGGTCGAGTTCGTCGCAGAGGATGTCGGCTTTGCGGTGCCGCTCGGTTCGATCACACTGACCGAGTGTCAGATGGTCAACCAGTTCAAGGGCTCTGACACCGAAACGCCGTGTTTCACCCGCGGTTATGGCCTTGCTTTCGGCCAGTGCGAACGCAAGGTGATGTCGATGGCGCTGGTGGATCGTGCGCTGCGTGCGCGTGAACTCGGCGAAGATATCAAGGCGCCGGCGCAGGACGAGGAATTCGTGCTGTCGCATTCGGACAATGTGCAGTCGACCGGCTTCGTCGAACATCTCAAGCTGCCGCATTACGTGGACTTCCAGTCCGAGCTCGGCCTGCTTCGCAAGCTGCGCAAGGAATTCGCTGAAGCCAATGACGTGCCGACGCCCATGCAGGAGGCCGCGGAATGAACGCGCCGACTTACAATTTCGCCTATCTCGACGAGCAGACCAAGCGGATGATCCGCCGCGCGATCCTCAAGGCCATCGCGATCCCCGGCTATCAGGTGCCGTTCGCGTCGCGTGAAATGCCGATGCCTTATGGCTGGGGCACTGGCGGCGTGCAGGTCACGGCGTCGATCCTCGGGCCGGACGATCTGCTGAAAGTGATTGACCAGGGCTCTGACGATACGACGAACGCGATCTCGATCCGAAAATTCTTCGAGAAGACCGCCGGCGTCGCTGTGACGACCTACACCGAGGATGCGACGGTGATCCAAACCCGCCACCGCATTCCCGAAGCCAGGCTCGGCGAGCATCAGGTGCTCGTCTATCAGGTGCCGATCCCGGAGCCACTGCGCTTCCTCGAGCCGCGCGAGACCGAGACCCGGCGCATGCATGCGCTTGCCGAATATGGTCTCATCCATGTGAAGCTCTATGAGGATATCGCACGCTTCGGTCATATCGCTACGGCCTATGCCTATCCGGTCAAGGTCAATGCGCGCTATGTGATGGACCCGTCGCCGACGCCGAAATTCGACAATCCGAAGATGGACAACTGTCCGGCGCTGCAGCTGTTCGGCGCCGGCCGCGAGAAGCGCATCTATGCGATCCCGCCTTATACCAAGGTGCAGTCGCTCGATTTCGAGGACCATCCGTTCGAGCCGTACAAGCACAACGCCCACTGTGCGCTCTGCAACGCCGAGGACTCCTATCTCGACGAGATCGTCACTGACGACAAGGGCAGCCGCATGTTCGTCTGCTCCGATACCGATTATTGCGAAACGCGGCAGGCGCAGGGCCATCATGGCAGCGAGAGTGCTGCACCTTATGCAGAGGGCCGTCATGCTTGATCGCACCACAGTTTTGCAGGACGACGAGCCGCTGCTGATCGCCGAAGGACTCGGCAAGACCTATGGCAAGCTGCAGGCCTGCCGTGATGTTTCCTTCAAGCTCTACCCCGGCGAGGTGCTCGCCATTGTCGGTGAGTCCGGTTCGGGCAAGTCGACTTTGATGCAGCTCCTGTCGGCGCAGCTTGCGCCGAACACCGGCCGCGTGTCCTATCGGATGCGTGACGGCGTGACGCGCGATCTCGCCGCCATGGGCGAGGCTGAGCGCCGTCTGCTGTTCCGCACGGATTGGGGCTTTGTGCATCAGGATCCCGCGATGGGCCTGCGCATGGCGGTCTCGGCCGGTGCCAATGTCGGCGAGCGGCTGATGGCCGTCGGCCACAATCACTATGGCAAGATTCGCGAGACGGCGACGACCTGGCTGGAGCGCGTCGAGATTTCCGCCGATCGTATCGACGATGCGCCGCGCACTTATTCCGGCGGCATGCGGCAGCGCCTGCAGATCGCGCGCAATCTCGTCACCGAACCGCGCCTCGTCTTCATGGACGAGCCGACCGGCGGTCTCGACGTCTCCGTGCAGGCGCGTCTGCTCGACATGATGCGTTCGCTGGTCGGCGAACTCGGCCTCTCGGCCATCGTCGTCACACACGATCTTGCTGTCGCACGGCTGCTGTCGCATCGCGTGATGGTAATGCAGGGCGGCCGGGTGATCGAAACCGGTCTCACTGATCAGGTGCTCGACGATCCCCGCGAGCCCTATACGCAACTGCTCGTCTCTTCGATCCTGCCGGCGTGAGGACACCATGACTGCGATGATCGAACTCCGAAATGCCGAAAAGACTTTTGTGATGCACCTGCAGGGCGGCATCAGGCTGCCGGTCATGCATGGCGTCACGTTCGACGTGAATGCCGGTGAATGCGTCGTGCTGTCCGGTCCGTCAGGCGCCGGCAAGTCGTCGATCCTGAAAATGATTTTCGGCAATTACCGCTGCGATGGCGGCACCATTGTCGTGCGTCATCTCGGCACCACGGTGGATGTCGCCAGCGCCGAGCCGCGTCAGATCCTCAGTGTTCGCCGCGATACCATCGGCTATGTCAGCCAGTTCCTGCGCGCCGTTCCGCGTGTGGCCGCCATCGATGTCGTTGCAGAGCCGCTGCTCAATGCTGGCGTCAGCCGTGAAGAGGCGCGTGCCCGTGCTGGCGCGTTGTTGAAGCGGCTGAATATCGGCGAGCGTCTCTGGCAATTGCCGCCATCGACTTTCTCCGGCGGCGAGCAGCAGCGCGTCAATATCGCACGCGGCTTCATCTCCGATCTGCCGATCCTGCTCCTCGACGAGCCGACCGCTTCGCTGGACGCGGCCAATCGCGCCGTGGTGGTCGATCTCGTCGCCGAGAAAAAACGTGCAGGTGTGGCCATGGTGGCCATTGTCCATGACGACGAAGTGCGGCATCTGATCGCCGACCGGCTGATCGATGTCACGTCCTTCGCCGCCGCTGCCTGAGAGGGAGACCATGAGCGCTTCATCGACTGAAACCGTCATCGGCAACGCCAGGATCGTATTGGCCGACCGCGTCATCGACAAAGGCTGGGTGGCCTTTGCCAATGGTGGTGTCGCCGGATTAGGCGAGGGCGATGCGCCCCGTGGCGCGGAAGATGCACGCGGCGATCTGGTGATGCCGGGCCTGGTCGAACTCCATACCGATCATCTCGAAGCGCATTTCATGCCGCGCCCGAAGGTGTTCTGGGATCCGATCTCCGCAGTCGTTTCCTATGACGGTCAGCTCGCGACGTCCGGCATCACCACGGTGCTCGACTCCGTGCGGGTCGGCTGCGAGGATTCCAGCCAGGGCATCGACAGCTATGCCGAGCTGCTGGTCGACTCCATCGCCAATGCCGGCAAGGCGGATCTGCTGCGGGTCGAGCACTTCTTGCATCTGCGCTGTGAAATTCCGATGCCGTCGGTGGTCACGGAAGCCAAGGCGCTGCTCGGCAAGACCGAGGTGCGGTTGATGTCGCTGATGGATCACACGCCGGGCCAGCGCCAGTTCCGTGACGAGGAGAAGCTGCGCACCTATTATCGCGGCAAGAGCGGCAAGACCGACGCCGAACTCGATCTCCTGTTCGCCAATCGGCTGGCCTGCCAGCAGCAGTATGCGGCCGGCAACACACGCGCGATCGTGGCGCTGGCCCATGCCAACAACATCCCGCTTGCGAGTCATGACGACACCACCGACGGCAATGTGAGCGAGGCGATTGCCGACAAGGTGTCGGTGGCCGAGTTCCCGACCACCATGGAAGCGGCGCATGGCCTGCACAAGGCCGGCATCGGCATCCTGATGGGCGCGCCGAATGTGGTCCGCAACGGCTCGCATTCCGGCAATATCGCCGCCATCGATCTCGCCCGCGAGGGGATGCTCGACATCCTGTCGTCGGACTATGTGCCGTCGAGCCTGCTGATGGGCGCGCTGCAACTGGCGACCAAGGTGCCGGCCATCGATCTCGCCAGCGCGGTCCGCACGGTCACCAAGCGTCCGGCGGAGGCCGTCGGCCTGATGGACCGCGGTGAAATCGCGGTCGGCAAGCGCGCTGACGTCATCCGCGTCCATGTCGCGCATGATGTGCCAGTGGTGCGCAGCGTCTGGCGGGAAGGGCAGCGGGTGGCATGAGCGAGACAGCAGCGATCCCCGACGCGGAGGCGAAGATCGGACCCGGCCGGTTGGTGCTGGTCGTCGGTCCGTCCGGCGCCGGCAAGGATACGCTGCTCGGTCTGGCGCAGGCTGCATTGGCGGACGATACGAATGTCGTCTTCGTCCGCCGCGTGGTGACGCGTGAAGCCTCCGCTTTCGAGAATAACGAACAGGTCACGCCGGAAGCCTTCCGCGTTTCCAAGGCGACCGGCGCCTTCGCCATCGATTGGGAAGCGCATGGGCTTTGCTATGCGCTGCCTCGGGCCATGGACGAGGACATCCGCGCCGGGCGCAACGTCGTCGCCAATATCTCGCGCACGGTCATTCCAGCGCTGCGTGCCGCTTACAAGGCTGTCGTGGTCGTTTCGATCACCGCGCCGCCCGAGGTGCTTGCGGCAAGGCTCGCTGCGCGTGGCCGCGCGAGCGATGGGCCAATCGGTGATCGGCTCAAGCGCAGTGTCGAGACGGCTGGTGCCGATGTGACGATCAATAATGTCAGCACTGCTGAGGCACATGCCGTGGAGCTGATACACGCGATCAACGGCCGTAGGGCGGATTAGCCGAAGGCGTAATCTGCCGGCCGAGTATGTGGGACGAAGAAAGGCGGATTACGCTGCGCTAATCCGCCCTACGAAAGGAGAACGGCCATGGCAGTGATCGAGAGCGTCGAACAACTGGAAACGATCTATGGTCGCTTCGAGAATGTCGCCGAGGCTTCCACGGCCAAGGTCGCCGACCGGGTCACGGCCCAGTATCGCCGCCTGATCGAGGTCTCGCCCTTTGTCGCCCTTGCGACCTCCGGACCCGAAGGCCTGGATTGCTCGCCCCGCGGCGACCTGCCGGGCTTCGTCCGCATCCATGATGAAAAGACCCTGATGATGCCGGATCGCCGCGGCAACAACCGCATCGACAGCCTCCGCAACATCGTCAGGGATCCCCGTATCGGCCTGCTGTTCCTGATCCCGGGATCCGGCACGACCCTGCGCATCAATGGCACCGCGCATCTCTCCGACGATCCCGACCTGCTGGCGTCCTTTGCAGTCACTGAAAAGGCGCCGCGGACCGTGATCGTGATGGAGGTCGGGGAGATCTATTTCCAGTGCGCCCGCGCCATCGTCCGCTCGGATCTGTGGAATCCGGACAAGCGCATCGATCCGAAGACCCTGCCGACACCCGGCGAGATCCTGGCCGAAATGAGCGAGCAGCGGGTCGGCGGTGTCGAATACGACCGCGCCTGGCCGGAGCGGGCGCGGCAGACCATGTGGTAATGACCTCATGAAGGTATTCGCCGCGGTTCGGCAAAGGCGAATCCCTCAGCCCCTTTATTTATAGGAAATGGGCTTGCGCGATCCCCGAATCCCTGCCGCACAAGGCGAATCGGGGCTTGTGCGCCAAAAAACACCGCTTTTTAAGGGAAAAGCCGGTGTGAGACCCTATTGAAGGCCTGTTTTTTCCGGCGATTCCGCTAGTGTCAGGTTCACCGAATCACTCCTGCAAACGCAAAGGTGCAACATGGCAGAACAACTGACGAAGTCGCAGCTCATCGAGAAGATCGCTGAAACCACCGAGCTCACCAAGAAGGACGTCAAGGGCGTTCTCGAGAACCTCGCCACCCTCGGCTACAAAGAGCTGAAGAAGAACGGCGTGTTCCTGGTTCCGGGCTTCGCCAAGTTCGTCGTTATCAAGAAGCCGGCGACCAAGGCTCGCAAGGGCACCAACCCCTTCACCGGCGAACCGATGACCTTCAAGGCCAAGCCGGCCCGCAAGATCGTGCGTGCCCGCCCGGTCAAGGCTGCGAAGGACGCGGTCTAAGAATTTCCGGGACGGCCGCTCGGTCGTTCCGCTCTCGTTTGCGCTCGGCGCGGCATTGCTCAGGCAGTGCCGCGCCGATTGCGTTTTGAGGGGAAGGCCGTGCTACGCCCGGAAGATCGTGATTCCGAGCACCAGCAGCGCGATGCAGATCACGAGGAAGATATAAAACAGGACTCTCGCGACATCGGCCGTTGCGGCGGAGATGCCGGTGAAGCCGAACACGCCGGCGACGATCGAGACCAGAAAGAAAATCAGCGCCCATTTCAGCAGGCTCATGGCATTGCTCCGATTGAATTCAAATCGGGAACGTCAGTCTCCGGCCGTTGGTTCCATTCGAGCCATTCGACAGATGCAGGGCGATTGACGACGGTGGCGTGCAAAACCGCTCGATGCTCGCGTAGAAGTGTACCATTTTGGACCATTGGCGCGGAAAGGTTGCATTTTAAACGGGGCCTTAACCAAGACATCCCTAATGAAGAGTGAGTGGCCGCAGCAGCCGTTTCTGCATGCGGGCGCCACATCGGGGTGTTGTATGCGTATGGTGATCGTTCAGTACTGGACCCGTAGAATGGGCACCGCGACACTGCCCTGCGCAGTATCGACGCCGAGCGACACCGTGTGACACGCCATGTTCATCCGACGATCCGCAAATCCCTCGTCCGTCGCTGAAGAGGCGACGACCGAGAATCCGTTGCAGAAGGTGTGGCGTCATCGCCAGATCTTCGGGGCGGTTTTCTGCGGCATCATGATTGTCACAGTCATTGCGCTGTTCGTCGTGCCGGTGCGCTATTTTGCGACAGGTTCCGTCATCGTTGCCGAACAGGAACCGAGCAACAACAACGCCTCGGCGGTATGGGCTGCCAAGATCGGCGATCCCGCCGACGTGGAAAGCCAGCTTCTGATCGTCAAGTCGCCGCGCGTCATGCGCTTGGCGCTCGATGCGCCCGGGGTCCGCGAGGCGGCGATTCAGGATTGCTTCGCACGCAGCACGAGCGGTTCGGCGTGCGAGAAGGCGAAGGACGACACCGGCGCGCTGGTCGACTATATCGCCGGCAACTATTCCATCGGCGGCGCCGGCCGCTCGCGCGTCATCAACATTTCCTATACTTCGCCGATTGCCGAGGTCGCGCAGAAGATGGCCAATGCGCTGACCAATGCATTCCTCGACGATCAGCGCGTCACCGGCGCGAACAGCAAGGAGCTGGCGGCCTCCTATCTCTGGAAGGAAGCCAAGCAGCTCGATGCCGAGTTGCGCGATGCCGATGCCAAGATCCAGGCCTTCCGGCGCAGCAAAGGTCTAGCCCGGGGCCAGCAGGCGCCGATCGGGTCGGAACGCCTCACCAGCACCAGCCAGCAACTGGCCAATGCCGAGAATGCGCGGGCCGAAGCTGCGGCGCGCCTGCAGGAGATCAAGAGCAATCAGGCGCGTGCCATCGACTCGCCGGTCGCGCAGTCGAACCGCTCGATCTCCGATCTCAAGCAGCAGCTCACCGTGGTTACGGCCCAGCTCGCCAACCAGTCGAATTCGCTAGGGCCACGTCATCCGTCGATCCGCGCGCTCGAACAGGAGCAGGCCGCGATCCGCGACCGCATCAATTCGGAAGTCGCCAGCATCGTTGCGAGTGCGCAGAAGACCTATGATTCCAGCGACGCGCTGGTGAAGTCCCTGACCAAGCAGATGGAGGCGGCCAAGGCCGAAGTCGGCTCTGCGAACTCGGACGAAGCCACCATCGAAAGCCTCGCGCGCAATACAGAGATCAAGCGTGCTCAGTATGCGGATCTCTATCGTCGCGCCAGCGAACTCGAGACCGAACGACGCGTGCTGATCGGCAGCACCCGCCTCGTCAGTCTCGCCGAATTGCCGATGAAACCGTTCTTCCCGAAGAAGATCCCGTTTATCGCCGCAGGCGCGACTCTCGGTCTGCTGCTGGCAAGCTTCGCCGCATTCTTCGGCGACGCCCTGCGGCTCGATAGCCTGTCGCGTGTGCGTCGGCCGCTGCGCAGCGAACCGCAGGCCGAACCTGCGGCTGCTGCACCGATTGTTGCCCCGGCGGCTGCGCCGGTTGCTGCCGCGGCGGTTGCTCCAGTCACTCCACGCGTGGTTCCGTCACCCGCGGTCGAGGCGTCGCCGGCGCCGTCTCGTGCAGGACCCGTCCTTGCCGGGTCTTCCTCGGAACTCTCCGTCGTCACCGGCGCGCCAATCCTTGCGCGTGTGCCGGCGATCCAGCGCGAAGGAGCGGAGTCGGCGATCGGAGCGATCCTGTCGGCGCAGTCGGGTGCCGCACTGGCGCGCAGCCTGCCGCAGGCACGAGAGGACCGTCACTATCAGGATGCGTTGCGCGATCTCGCGACCAATCTTCTCGCACCGGGTGCTGACAAGGTGCGCAAGCGAATTCTCGTCGCTTCGCCTTCGACCGCCGAAGGCAAGACCTTCCTGACCCTGTCGCTGGCCCAGCATCTGGCCGCAGCAGGCCGTAGCGTGCTGGTGATCGAATGCGATCTCGGCGCGCCGAAATTCGCAGCCGCGCTCGGTTTGCGTAGCAGCCTCGGCCTGCAGGGCATCCTGCGCGGTGAGATCACGCCGCGCGAGAGCGTGGTCAGCACCGGTGTGCCGAATCTCGATGCCATTCCGGCTGGCCCGGTGCCAGCATCGGCCGAGCTTCTGATGCGAAAGCCGCTCGCTGATGTGCTGCAATGGGCTCAGATCTATGACGTCGTCCTCGTCGATGCGCCGTCGCCCGGCATCCAGACCGATATCGGTGCGCTCGCCAAGCATGTCGATGGCGTGCTGCTGTGCATGCGGTCGGGGCGCTCGTCGATCGGGCAGGCGGTCGCGGCCTCCAGCGCCATCCGCGTCGCAGGTGGCGAGCTGACGGGCATTGCCATCACCATGGTTCCGGATGCGGGTGCGACGCGCACTGCCTCCGCCTCGAGCGATGCCTATGCCGGAGCGACATGATGTCGCCGCCGCGCATTCTGTTCGTTTGCCATACGGGCTCGGTATCCGGCGCTGAACTGGTCCTGTTGGACCTCGTGAGGCCGTGGGCAGGGCAGTCGGCGTTGCTGTTCGAAGATGGTCCGCTGCATCGGTCGCTGGCTGCATGCGGCCTGAACGTCACGATCTCACGCTGGGGCAATGGATTGAATGATGTCCGGCGCGACAGCTCATTCGCCAAGGTGCTTCCCGTCATCGGTGCGATGTACGGTATCGTCGCCGAGCTTGCCCGGTTCGCGCGAAAGCATGACGTGGTCTATGCCAATTCGCAGAAGGCGTTCGTACTGTCTGCGATTGCTGCAAAGCTGGTGCGCCGCCCGCTGATCTGGCATCTGCACGACATCATTTCGCCCGCGCATTTCGGCAAGATGCAGCGTCGCGTTCAGGTGCTGCTGGCAAATCATTGCGCCGTCAGGGTGGTCGTCCCGTCGAAGGCGGCGGCCGATGCATTCATTGCCGAAGGTGGGCGCAAGGAGCTCGTGGCCATCGTCCCCAACGGTCTCGATATCTCGCCTGAGACGCAAACCTCCGCGGAGTTGCGTCGGGAACTGAACTTGCCGCAGGGATCGCTGATCGGCGTGTTCAGTCGTCTCGCCGAATGGAAGGGACAGCACATCGTGCTGCAAGCCCTGGCGAAGACACCAGGCGTCAACTGTATCATTGCCGGATCGGCGCTGTTTGGCGAGGAAGCCTATGAGCAGCGGTTGCGGCAGATGACGAACGATCTCGGTATCTCCGATCGCGTGCATTTCCTCGGCCAGCGCAGCGATGTGCCGCGGTTGATGCGCGCCGTCGATGCGGTGATCCATCCGTCCATCGATCCCGAACCATTCGGCCGGACGCTGGTGGAAGCGATGCTGGCCGAGGTGCCTGTGATTGCCACCGATGCCGGTGCGGCTTCGGATATCCTCGAAGGCGGCGAGGCCGGCACGCTGGTGCCGCCGGCGGATTCCGAGGCGCTGGCGCAGGCGATCGGCAAGGTCATGTCACGACCGCCCGAACTCGTGGAGCAGATCAATTATGCGGCCGCACGTGCGCGCTCGCATTACGGTGTTGACCAGATGCTCGATGCGACATCGCGTCTGATCCGTCAGGCCGCCGGAGACAAAGCGTGACCCGTCGCCGCATCAACATGGCGCTCGCGTCATGACGACACCGCGGCAATCGACAGGGCGTTTCGTCGTCAAGCTGATCAGCGGCGCGCTCGCGAGCAAGTTGCTCGGTTTCGGGCGCGAGATCGCGATGGCGCATGTGCTCGGCGCCACGCTCGCCGCCGACGGTTTTCGCGGCGCCATGACGGCTGTCTTCCTGCCCATCGCGTTCTTGCAGAACGAGACCGTGCCGGCAGTGATGATCCCGATGCATCGTGATGCGCTGAAGACAGACGATGCGCCGCGGAAGCTGGGCGCACTGGCTGTAGTGACCACGGGGATGGCGCTGATCCTGCTGGTGGCGCTGCAGGCGCTCGGCGAACTGGCGGTTCAGGTCCTGGTTGGTGGCTTCTCTGCTGAGGGCCGCAGCCTGACGCTTGAGTTCATTCGCATCATGGCGTTCGGTATGCCGGCCTCGGTGTTGGTGAACGTGCTTGCATCCGGCGAAATCGCCCTGGGGCGGACACGACTGACCAATCTCCGGGCAAGCATCCTCAATGTTTCGGTGTTGATCGGCATTGTTCTGATTGTTCTGACGAGTAACTTCCATGCGTTGGCGTGGTCTTTCACCGCCGCGTTCAACATCCTCGCCGTCTGGGGGCTGGTTACGTTGGGCCGCGACGGTGCGATCAGCTTTCGCGACCTGTCACTTGGCGCAGTACTGGCGTCGGCACGTGAATTCTTCGGCCGGCTACGCCCGCTGCTGGCGATGCCGATCGCCGAACAGGCAAATATCTGGATCGAACGGCTGCTGGCTTCGCGTATTGGCACCGGTGCGGTGGCATCGCTCGACTATGCGCGCACTTTGACGGAAAGCGCGCTGCTGCTGATCAGTCAGCCCGTCGGTCTTGCGGTGCTATCCAATGAAAAGCCGAAGGAGCTCGGCGCCCAGATCGAGAGCATCGCGCGACCGATCCTGGCGCTGGCCGTTCCAGCATCGGCATTCCTGTTCATGTTTGCGCCGGACATCGTGCGCCTCGTCTTCTTTCGCGGCGCGTTCAATGAGCAGGCGTTGATCCTGACCAGTCAGGCGCTGCAAGGCATTTCATGCGGTTTGTGGGCGGCAACGCTCGGCTGGATACTGATCCGCATTCTGAACGGGGCAGGGCGGAATTTCGTCGCGGCGCTGATTATCGTCGGCGCCTATTTGGTTAACATCGGGGTTAACCTTCTCCTGTCGTATCTGCCGCACATTCCGCAGTCCGGCACATTGCTGCTTGGACTAGGCGAAGCCACCCGTGGTATCGTTCTGCTTGCTGGCATCATGATGGTTCTCAAGTCGCGAAAGAAGCTGCTTTTCTGGCTGTTTCTTGCGAGCATTCCTGCAGTCCTCATGATCCTGTCGGGGTGGCAAATCCACGAATGGTTCGCCGGAACCTGGCAACGACTGTTCGTCGGCGGCCTGGCCTGTCTTGTCTGCATCGCACTGGCTTTCGCGATGCTGTTGCCGAGCGTCTATGTTGCGGCATTCGCGCGCTTGCGCAGCCGATTCTGATTCGACTAAATCACCTTGGATTGCCGGGGGCGGCTGAGGAATTTTCGATGAAGCGATTGTTGTCTGGCGCGGCCAGGCGAATGGCTCGATCCGAGGCGCTCGTGCGTCCGATCAGCATGGCGGCGGACATGCTCATGAGCGAGCGCGGTTGTCTCATGACCTTCCATCGCGGAGCGCCAGCCAAGCTCTGGGAGCAGCTTCCCAATCGCGACTTCTATCTCGATACGACGTTCCTTGACGAGTTCCTGGGTTATCTGAAGCGGCAGGGCTGGGACATCGTGACCATCGAGGAGGCCACGCATCGCTCCAAGAGTGGGAGAGGGCGCTTCGTGAACTTCTCTGTCGACGATTGCTATCGCGATACGTATGAGGATGTCGTGCCGCTGTTCCGGCGCCACAACGTGCCCGTGACGCTGTTCGTCACCACGGGCATTCCGGATGGCACGCTGCCGTTATGGGCCGCGGGCCTCGAGGACACGCTGCTCAACAAGGATAGCGTCATGCTTGAGGACGGTGCTATTCGGGTGCCGGATTTCGAGACGAAGCAGGCCGCCTTCTATCGGATCGCAGATAGCTGGGACGGCCGGCAAGCGGCCAAGAGCTACGCGAGATTCTGCGAGATGAACGGCATCGATATGAATGCGATGCACTGGAAGCATGCCATTACCTGGGAGATGCTCGAGGAACTGCGCAACGATCCGCTGGTCGAAATCGGCGGGCATACCGTCACGCATGCCCGCATCTCATCCCTGTCGCCGGAAGGCGCCCTCTTTGAATTGCAGGGCTGTCGCGATCGCTTGATCGAACGTCTCGGCATCCCCGCGCGGCACTTCGCATTCCCTTATGGACGCTCCGGCGATTGCGGTACGCGTGACTTCGCGATCGCGCGCGATGCTGGTTATGCGAGCGCATCGACAACGCGAAAGGGCCTCGTGCTGGGAGGGCAGGATCCGTATTCGCTGCCCCGCTGCACCATCAATGGCTCGGATCGCAGTGTCGCCACCATGGAATTGCATCTCTCCGGCATGACCGGCCTGGCCGCGCGGATGGCGGGACGTGTCTAGCGCGTCGCGCCTCAAGATCCTGTCGATCGCGCATCCGGCGGTGAGCCGGGATGCAGGGCGGTTGCGCTACTATCCGCTCGGGCATCGCGACGATGTCGACGTGCATCTTGTCGTGCCGGCGGTCTGGCATCAATTCGGACGCACGATCGTCGCCGATCCCTCCGACGATCCCGGCATTACCGTGCATGTGATGCCGATCCGGCTGCCGAAGGCCGGGCCGATGAGCTGGTATCTGCATTTCTATCCGGGCCTGCGAACGCTCATTCGTGAACTCGGTCCGGATGTGATTCATCTTTGGGAGGAGCCGTGGAGCGTCGTGGCCATGCAGGTGCGCTTGCTCAAGCGGCGCGCCGCCATGGTGATGGAAGTCGATCAGAACATCCTGAAACGTCTGCCGCCGCCGTTTGAATTCATCCGCAAGCAGGTGCTTGCGAATACCGATCATGTGCTGTCCCGAAGCCCGGATGCGACCGCGGTGGTGCGCGCACGGGGATATGACGGACCGGTGTCCGCGATCGGTTATGGCGTCGACCTCACCAGTTTTCGCCCCGATGTCGCACCTTTGCTGCCGCCGGTCGCACGGCCGGCATTCCGCATCGGCTATGTCGGTCGTCTGGTGGTGGAGAAGGGGCTGGACGACGCGCTGGATGCCATGGCGCGCGCGAAGACGCCGGTGGCGCTCGCGCTGATGGGCGAAGGGCCGCATGAAGGAGCGCTGCGGACGCGCGTGGCCGAACTAGGGCTGACCGATCGCGTGAGCTTCCGTGGTTGGGGCAAACCGGCGGAAGTTGCAGGTTTCCTGCGCAGTCTCGATGCGCTGATCCTGCTTACGCGCACGACCAATGTCGTGAAAGAACAGTTCGGGCGTGTCATCACGGAGGCGCAGGCCTGCGGCGTGCCGGTGATCGGATCGACCGGCGGTGCGATTCCCGATGTGACGGGTGAAGGCGGCTGGATCGTGCCGGAAAGCGATCCGGATGCACTCGCGGCGCTGATCGATCGTATCGCGGTCGATCCGGACGAGATGCATAAGCGCAGTCAGGCAGCGCTGGCCAATGTCATGAACCGCTTCACTTATGAAGCTGTGGCCGATGATCTCGCCAACGCCTGTTTCGCAGCGGCCGCGCGCCGGCGCGGCAACTGATCGCGCTCAGGCGCCGGCAGGCAACGCGCCATGCGGCCAGGTTTCCTTGGACGCCTGCACCTGTTCGAGCAGTTCGATATAGCGCGAGCCCACATAGTCCCAGCCATAGTTGAGGGCGGTAGTGTGGGCGCCGTCCCGCAGCGTTGCGAGCAGATCGGGATCGGCAAAGACCGCCGCGACCTTGCTGGCGATGTCTTCGCCGTTCATGGCGATCTGATAGCCGTTCACGCCATCGACCAGATAGTCCTCGATGCCGCCAACCGGCGTTGCGAAGACCGGCGTCGAGCAGGCCATGGCTTCCATGCAGACCAGCGAGAAGGTCTCATAGGCCGTGGGCAATACGAAAGCATCGGCCGCGGAATAGATCGCGGGCATATCGGTGCGCGATCCCGCGAACACCAGCCGGTTCGCCGATGTTGTTGCCATCTTGCGATAAGGCGCAGGATTGTCGGAGCCGACCACCAGCATCCAGACGTCCGGCCCAAGACGATCGAGGGCATCAATCGCATGGGCAAGGCCCTTGCGGCGAAATTCGTGACCGGCGAACACCAGAAGCTTTGCATCCAGCGGGATGTTGAATTCACGGCGAATGGCAACGCCGGCGGCGACGTCCCGCTTGAATCGCGTGAGATCGATACCGTTCGGGATCACACGGATGCGCGATGCCGGCACTTTGTAAATGCTCTGCAGCTCGGTCGCGACGCGCGGCGAGACTGCGACATACATGCGATAGCGCAGTCCTCCGATCATCCAGCGATCGCGCAAGCTGACCCAGAGATGCATTGGATTGAGCATCCATTTCCAGTCGCCGGCATTACGCTTCTCGATCAGGCTCTGCGCATTCACCGCATGGACGACAAGCACGTCGCCGCTCAGGCTGTCGCCATGGCTGAGAACGACGGCCTTGGCATGATGATGGGCCGCTCGCGTTGCCAGCATGGTGAAGATAGGCACCACGAGGAAGCGGCCGGCATAGCGCAGCACGCCGCGCGTCTTGACGCGCGACAACCACGAGCCGACACGCTCCACATGTGTCCCCGTGGTGTTGCGCTCGCCGACAGCGCTGGCAAGAACTGTATTCGCGATCTTGGCGCGGCTGAACGCGCCGGCGAGCTCGCTGGCAACGCTCTCGACGCCGCCAACCGAACTTAGCTCCTGGACGATTTGCACGATCTCGATAGTCATGGCGCAACGCTCAAAAGGGTTGAAAGAACGAGCCGCGAAACTCACCGATGGATCGCAATGTCGATCCGCATCTTTTTTGGCAGGCTTTGACCCGCGACACAATGTCCGATTTTAAAACTGTATGTGATGATGCAGCCGCAGAAACATTTCGGCACATCTAGTCAGTGCAATACTGATCAACGGTCCGCGATGTGTATCGAATTGAGCTGCATGGTCTCAAAAGGACACAGGCTTGGCGGTCGCCAAAAGGTGGTCGTCCGGCTCGGTGGTATCAGAGGTTAACGGCGGAATAGGCCTTGCTGATGATAGCCGCGGTCCGCTGCAGCTTTTCGCGCAGATTGATCTGACTTGCCTTGGGCGTTCGGAAGGCCGGTGTAACGAAGGAAATGGCGGCGACGACGCCGTTGCCATCGCGAATGCCGGCGGCGACCGCGTAGACATGCGGCGTGATCTCCGCATGCGATTCCGACCATCCTTCCTCGCGGATCGTCGCCATCTCGCGCATCAGGGCCTTGCGATACGGGCCGAAGCCGGGATCGCGCAAGATCGCGTCGTCGAGCAATTGCTCGATCTCGGCCGGCGGCTGATGTGCGAGCAGGAGTTTGGGCCCCGCGCCCCGATGCAGCGGCAACGCAGTGCCGACCTCGAAGGTGAGGCGTATCCGCGATAACGACTCCGCGCGTTCGATACAGACCGCCCGATCGCTCGATCGACGTAGAAGAATGACAGTTTCACCCGCATCCTGCGCAAGCCGCTTCATGTGCGGGCGTGCCATGGAGGACAGGTCGGTGCCCGCACGTGCCGCCTGTGCAAGACCGATGACACGCGGCGCCAGAACGAACGAGCCGCGTCCGTCTTCATCGATAAGTTCGGCTTCACGGAGAATGCCGATATAGCGATAGGTGGAGGACAGCGGGACCCCGATCTGCTCAGCGAGGCTTTCGGCCGAGTGCCGTGGTCGCTCCGTCGAGAATGCGAGCAATGCGCGCAGAATCTTGCGCGAACTACCGTCCGCCGATTGTGGCCGGTTCGCTCCATCATGCGCCACGGCGGATCTCTTGATGGCCAATGCGCTCTCCATTCGCTACAGCTCGCCGATGGAAAAGGCAGTGCGCGTACACCATTTGCGCACGAACAAACCTTGCCATGCCGCTCAGTTCTTATACCATAAGATAGTGTTCTCATCAATTGAGAAGTTGCAAGCAGCGCCATGAAGCTCCCTTCGTTGGACTACACTTGCCCTGCTACACTTGCCGAGGCGATCGCAGCTCTGGCCAGTCATCAAGGCGATGCAAAAGTGATCGCCGGCGGCCAGAGCCTGATGCCGATGCTGGCGTTTCGGCTCGCTGCACCGAAACTGCTGGTCGATATCGGGCGGCTCCCCGACCTCAATCGGATCGATATTTCTGAAGATGGCGTCGCTCTCGGTGCGCTCGTGACCTGGCGCATGATTGAACGCGATGCGCGTCTTGCGCAGGCTCATCCACTGTTGCGCGCTGCTATTGCTCATGTTGCGCATTATCAGGTGCGCAATCGCGGCACGGTTGGCGGCAGTCTTGCGCATGCCGATCCTGCGGCGGAGCTGCCTGGTATCGCCGTGACTTGCGATGCAGTGCTGACGGTCGTGGGCCCGAACGGGATGCGCATCGTGCCCGCGGCCGCGTTTTTCCGTGGTGGGCTGGAGACCGCTCTGGCGCCCGATGAGCTGATCGTCAGCCTGCGCCTGCCGCCGTGGCGGCGCGGGCGGCGATGGGGTTTTGAGGAATTTGCGCGCCGCCGCGGCGATTTCGCCATGGCTGGCGTTGCGGCTTACTACCATCTCGATGCGCAGGGAGAGATATGCGATGCGCATGTCGGTGTCATCGGTGTCGCCGATCGTCCGGTGCGCTTGAAGGACGTCGAGTTGGTCCTGAATGGCCAGCGACCGGGCGTCGAACTGATCCGGCAGGCCGCCGATATGGCGCGGGCTGCTGTCGATCCCCCGGACGATATCCATGCGGAAGGCGGTTATCGCCGCGACCTCGTCGGCGTCCTGCTCGAGCGCGTGCTTGCCACTGCGGGCGAGATCGACATGCCGGAGGCGGCATGACGGCGGCGATTCCGGTTTGTCTTCGTGTCAACGGATCGGTAGCGACCATGACGGTTGAGCCGCGCATGACATTGGCCGATGGGCTTCGCAATGAACTCCGTCTCACCGGCACGCATCTCGGCTGCGAGCACGGCGTGTGCGGCGCCTGTACCGTGCTGGTGGACGGCGCGGCCGTGCGCGCCTGCCTGGTGTTGGCGGTGCAGGCGGAAGGGCGCGAGGTCATGACCGTGGAAGGGCTCGGCGATGCCGCACATCTCGGTCCATTGCAGCTCGCTTTTCGAAAGAACCATGCGTTGCAATGCGGTTTCTGCACCGCCGGCATTCTGATGACGGCGCATGCTCTTCTGATGGAGGAGCCGGACGCCGATGAGGATCGTATCCGCGAGGTGATCTCCGGCAATTTGTGTCGCTGCACCGGCTATCTTCCGATCATTGCCGCTATTGTCGAGGCGCGTGAGGCGTATCGCGAGATGCGGCAAGAGGCGGTGCAATGACTGAGCCGGTCATACGTCTGGTCGGGCGCGCGGTCGAACGCATGGAAGATGCTCGCTTCCTTGCGGGTTCCGGCACCTTCGCAGACGATCTTGTGCGCGAAGGCATGTTGCATGCCACCATCCTACGCAGTCCAGTCGCACATGCGCGTATCGTTGGAATTGATGCAGCAGCGGCCTTGGCGATGGCAGGTGTGCATGCGGTGATCACGGCTGTCGATATCGGTGCGGATATCCCCGTGATCCCGCTGCGCCTCGCGCCATTGGTGGAGTTCGAGCCGTTTCGGCAGCCTGTTATCGCCAGGGACAAGGTGCGTTATGTCGGCGAGCCCATCGCCGTCGTCGTCGCTGAAACGCGCGCGCTGGCGGAAGATGCGCTCGAAGCGATCGAAGTGAGGTTCGAGCCGCTGTCGGCCGTGACCGGACAAGATGCCGGTGCGGATGCATTGTTCGATGGCGTGACCGATAATCTCGCCGTGCAATATGATGTGGGCTTTGGCGACATCGAGGCGGCATTCGCGGCGGCCGATCACATCCGCACCGAGCGCTTCAGCGTGCAACGGCATACGGCCTTGCCAATGGAGACGCGCGGGGGGCTTGCGGAATGGGACGCTGCTGCTTCTCGGTTGATCGTCACAGGCGCGACAAAAGTCACCTTCTATAACCGGCGCGCATTGGCTGATATGCTCGGCATGCGCACGGAGGATATCGATCTGATCGAGATCGACGTCGGCGGCGGTTTCGGTGTGCGGGGAGAGTTCTATCCTGAAGATTTTCTGGTGCCGTTCGCCGCACGTCAGCTCGCACGCCCGATCAAATGGATCGAGGATCGCCGCGAGCATCTGATGGCGATCAATCATTCGCGCGACATCGCCTGTGAATTGTCAATCGCCTGTCGCAGCGACGGCCTGTTTCTCGGTCTGCGCGGCCGGGTGTTCAGCGATATGGGCGCCTATATCCGCACCAATGGCGGCGTGGTGCCGGCTAAGGCTGCGCAATTTCTGCCGGGGCCTTACCGCGTTCCGCATGTCGCCATTTCCGTCGAGGCGTTTCTTACCAACAAGACACCGGCCGGCACCTATCGTGGGCCGGGGCGCTTCGAGGCCAACTTCTTTCGCGAGAGGCTGATCGATATGGTCGCTGCCGATCTCGGCATGGATCCTGCTGACATTCGCCGCAGAAATCTCATCACCGAAGAAGAGTTGCCTTATCCTATCGACGGACTCGTTCCCTATGAAGGGCCGACCGCTTACGATACAGGTGACTATCCGGCGGCATTCGAGCGTGCACTCAACGAAATCGGTTGGCACGAAAAGAAAGAGCTGCAAGGCAGGCTTATCGACGGCGTTCGCCACGGCATCGGGCTTGGCTGCTTCGTTGAAAGCGGCGGTGCAGGGCCGCAAGAGAACGCAGTGCTGACGGTGGAGGCGGATGGTTCGCTGACGGTTGCTGTTGGCTCATCGGTGCTGGGGCAGGGACTTGAAACCGTGCTTGGCCAGATCGCTGCCGATGCGTTGTCGATCTCGTTCGACCGCATTCGTGTTTTGCACGGCTCCACGACGCTGCTTGACGAAGGCTTCGGCACCTACCACTCGCGCGCCGTTGTCATGGGCGGATCGGCTGTGCTCGACGCCGGCGAGAAACTGCGCGAGAAGATCATGGCGCGCGCGGCGGAGCGGCTGGGGCGGCCGAATAGCGAGTTGACCATCATCGATGGCAATGTGGTTGCTGCGAATGGCGCGATCGTCTCGCTGGCATCCCTCGCTGGCGATGGCGGTCTTTCCGCCGCCGGGACATTCTCCAGCACGGTGCGCACCTATAGCTACGGCACGCATGCTGCGCATGTCACGGTCGACCCGCGGACCGGGCTAGTGCAAATCCTTGATTATATTGCTGTGGAAGATGTCGGCCGTGCGATCAATCCCGCCATCGTGCATGGGCAAGCGATCGGCGCTATCGTTCAGGGACTGGGCGGCGTGTTTCTGGATCATCTGATTTACGATGACGAAGGACAGTTGCTGAACGCCTCGCTGGCGGATTATCTGGTACCGACGGCGAGCGATTATCCTGTCCTGCGGGCCGTCACGCTCGATCTCTGCCCATCACCGAGCAACCCGCTCGGCGCGAAGGGGGCGGGCGAGGGCGGCATCGTGGCCGTGGCTGCCGCGACGGCGAATGCCGTTGCTGCGGCACTGGCACCGCTGAATGTGGAGATTCATCATTTGCCACTGACGCCGCCGCGTCTGTGGCGTCTCATCAAGGATGCGCGCGACCGCGCTGCTGCTTAGGGAACGCAGGTGCCGATCGATATCCACGCTCACTATGTGCCGCCGCAGCTGTTCTCCGCCATCGCGGATCGCGGCGCGATGTGCGGCGTCAGGCTTCTGCCTGCTGGCAATGGTCGCCCGCCGGCGCTGGGCTTCGATTATGGCTTCAGGGTCCGTCCTTTTTTCCCGCAACTGGTTGAACCGGCCGCGCAGCGTCGCGCCAGTCTGGATCGCCAGAGGCTCGACCGGCAACTGGTCGCGACCTGGCCGGATATCTATGGCTACGGTCTGGAGCAGGGGGCCTGTGCGCAATGGCATCGCATGCTCAATGACACACTGGCGGAATGGTGTAACGCCAATAGCGATCGTTTTTCGTTCGTAGCCTCGGTGCCGCTGGTGGATGCCAGAGACGCGGCTGCTGAACTCGAGAGGGCGATCCACCTCGGTGCAGTCGCGGTGATGGTTCCTGCCAACGTAGAAGGGGGCAATATCGGCGAGAAAGCGCTCGATCCGTTCTGGGCCAAAGCCGAAGCCCTTGGCTTACCCGTCATTCTACACCCTGTTCTCGTCGAGCCAGCCCCGCGGGCGGCGAAATTCGCGCTGACGCAGATCGCGCAATATACGTTCGATACCACACTCGGTATCGGCTCTATCCTGTTGTCCGGTGTGCTGGATCGTTTTCCCGCGCTTTCCCTCGTGCTCAGCCATGGCGGCGGTGCGTTTCCCTATCTGCTTGGGCGCTTCGATGTCATGCATGAACGGATGGACAGGGCCGGGCAGGGCGATGTTGCCCAACTGGCGCCGTCCGCCTATGCGGCGCGTCTCGGCTATGACACCATCGTGCATGCGCCGAAGGCCTTGCGGTTTCTGGCCGATACCGTAGGCATCGAACGCGTCGCCCTTGGCACTGATGAGGCTTTTCCGCCGGCCGATCACGATCCTGTTGCAAGTGTGAAGGCGGCCGGTTTCTCGTCGACCGATATTGAGCTGATTACCGAGGTCAATCCGAGACGGCTGTTTCCCCGTCTTCCCTGAACCGCGGCGTCGCGCCGCTCCATTGTATTTGAGAGTGAGAGGACTGATCGATGCTGAAACGTCTGTTTGTCGTCGCCACCGCTACCTTTGCACTGCTCAGCCATTCGCAGGCCCAGACGATGAAGACGGTCAAGGTTGGCACCACCAATCTGTCGTCGGATATCGGTCTGTTCCTTGCCGAGAAACGCGGTTACTTCAGAGATGAAGGTTTGAAAGTCGAGCTCATCCCGTTCGATGCCGGTGCCAAGATGGTGGCGCCGCTCGGCGCCGGCGATCTCGATGCCGGCGCGGGCGCGGCATCCGCTGGGCTCTATAATGCGGTCAATCGTGGGCTGAAGCTGAAAATGGTGGCCGACAAGGGCACCAATATCGCCGGCTACAGCTACAAGGCATTAATGGTTCGCAAGGACCTGATCGACTCCGGTGCGTTCAAGTCACTGGCCGATCTGAGGGGCAAGAAAGTCGCGATCATCGCCAATGGCGCGGCGGACGAGTCGGTGATCAATCAGGCGCTCAAGAAAGCCGGATTAAAAGACGACGATATCGAGAAGGTGTTTCTCCCGTTTCCGCAGCATCTGACGGCCTTCGCCAACAAGGCGATTGACGCTTCGATTTCCGCCGAGCCCGGCATCACGGCCATGGTGCGCAACAATGCCGCTGTTCGCTTTGTCGGCATCGATGACTTCTATCCGGTGCAGCAGACGGCGATGTTGCTCATCAACGGCAAGTTCGCCGAGGACCGCAAGACCGTTACGGCCTTTCTCAAGGCCTATCTGCGCGGCGTCCGCGATTATGCGTCGACCTTGAAGGACGGCAAGATTGCAGGCCCCGGCGCCGAGGCCATGATCAAGGACATCGCCGAGATGACGGGGATCAAGGACGCCTCGCTGCTGCATCAGATGGTGCCGGTCTTCATCGATCCCGATGGGCAGCTCAACCGCGCCAGCGTCGAGACCGATCTGGCCTATTTCAAGTCTCGCGGTCTGGTGGCGAACGACATCTCGACAGAAGGTGTGGTCGATATGTCCTTCGTCAACGAGTTGAAGCCGGTGCTTGGTCCGTTCAAGGCGGCGAATTAAGCGGGCTGAAGGGAGGTCCTGGCGATGCAGGCGATCACTCCGGTGCCTTCTTTGGAGCAGTCCGTGGGTGGCGCGAAGATCAGTCTGCGCGATGTTTCCAAGCGCCATGACGGGCAGCTGGCGCTGGACGAGATCACCCTCGATATTCCCGCCAGCACCTTCTTCGTGGTGGTCGGGCCAAGCGGCTGCGGCAAGACGACCTTGCTGCGGATGCTGGCTGGCCTCGATGCGCCATCCAGCGGCGAGATCCGTATCGGCGACCCACAGCCCGGGCAACCGCAGAACGCGATGGTGTTCCAGGGCGACTCACTGTTTCCATGGATGACGGTTTGGGACAACGCGGCCTATGGCTTGAGGATGCGCAAGGTGCCGACCGCGCGCATCGCCGATGTTGTCGGACACTTCCTGAACAAGACCGGCATGTACGGCGTGCGGGGGCTCTATCCGCATCAGCTCTCCGGTGGCATGCGTCAGCGCGTGTCGATCGCGCGGGCCTTCGCCACCGATCCCGACATTCTCCTGATGGATGAGCCGTTCTCCGCGCTTGACGAGCAGAACAAGACATTGCTGCACGAGGAGCTGCTGCGAATCTGGGAGGAGACGCGCAAGACCGTGGTGTTCATTACTCACAGTGTCGACGAAGCCGTGACGCTGGGGGACCGGATCATGGTGATGACGGCAGGGCCGGGACGCATCAAGACCATCGTTCCGGTCACGCTGCCGCGCCCGCGCAATGTGGTCGAGCTACGGCACACGCCTGCCTATGGCGAACTCGTCTATGACATCTGGGCGCAATTGCGCGAGGAAGTCGATCGTGTACGCCGCCGCGAGTCCGAAGGAAAGGCATGAGCGAAGTGCGATCGAAACCGGTGCTCGGCAATCGCGCTATCGGCATCCTGCCGCCGCTGATCCTGCTCGGCGTGTGGGAAATCTGCGCGCGCAGCGCCATCGTCGATGTCAGGTTCTTTCCTGCGCCGTCGAATGTGATCATCCATCTGGTTGAGATGATCGGGTCGGGGGAGCTGTGGCGGCATCTCGGCGCCAGTCTCTATCGTCTCGCGGTCGGCTTCTTCGTCGGCTGTGTCCCGGCGATCGCGATCGGTCTCGCGATCGGTCTCTATCGACCGGTGCGTGCTGCGCTTGATCCGCTGATCTCGGCGACCTATCCGATTCCGAAGAGCTCGCTGCTGCCGCTGATCCTGCTCATTTTCGGGCTCGGCGAGAGTTCGAAGATAGCCATGGTGGCGATCGGGGTGTTTTATCCGGTGGTGATCAATACGGCCGCAGGCGTGCGTCAGATCGCGCCGATCTTTCTCGATGTCGGTCGCAATTTCGGCGCCAGCCGGTTCAACATGTTCCGCACGGTGGCTCTGCCCGGCGCGCTGCCGCTCATCATGACCGGCGTGAAGCTTGGTGCCGGCATGGGCCTCGTGCTGATCGCCATCGCCGAGATGGTCGGCGCCAAGAGCGGCCTCGGCTACATGATCTGGAATGCCTGGGAGTTATTCGACGTCCAAACCATGTATGTCGGTCTGTTCGTCATCGCGATCATCGGTTTCCTGCTCAATGCCGGCTTCGACATGCTGGAGCGGGTGATCGTGCCGTGGCGGAAGGGCTGAGAGGAGCTAACAGATCGTCGTGGCCTTCAGCGTGTCGGCGATGTTGAGGATCTGCTGGCGAATATTGGTTGCAGCCGTCACTTCCCAGAACGCGCCGCGCGTGGCATGCCCGATGGCATAGAGACCGGCCTGGATGTCTCCTGCGTGATCCTTGATCTGGCATGTCTCGTCGACATCCAGTCCGAGGCCGTTATTGCCACGTCGGGCGATGCCCGAAGCGAGTATCGATTTGACAAGTGGGTTTTCGATACGGTCATAACGCTCTTCGGGGCCGGTGCAATTCAGGATCCAGTCGACCGTCATTTGCATGGCCGTGCCGCCGCGTCGGTGGATCGCGACATCGTAGCCTGCAGGCGTTGCCTTGGCGCCGACGATCCGGCCGGCGAGCACATTGAGCTCTTGCATGCTCTGCAGCGCGTCCAGCGATTGCGCCACGTCGGGCGCTAGCCGGTGTCGATGCACAAGCCAGATGGCGCGGAGATGGCGCGAGAAGCGTTCGCGTTCGATCTGCGATGCGTCGGTCCATAGCCGGGCGATCTGGAGTCGGAACGTATCGACCGAGGTCTGCCACGGAATGCCTGCCGCCATCTTGCGGCGCGTATCCTTCAGCAGGGCAGCGAAGACGCCGCGGGCGGACGGCTCTGGCCAGTTCTCCAAGGGAGCCGGGTCGGTCTGCGCCGGTGCGTCGATGAGAGGCAGCAATCCGCGGCGGGAGATCATGGTGATCGGCCGCTGCATACCGCGGCGATGGAGGTCGATCACTACATCGACGGCTGTCGCACCGGTCCCGATCACCAGCACATGGTCGTTCACGCCGATCGGATCGAGTGCGCCAGGTGCCCAGACATCGGTGATGGAGCGCGGCGACGTCTCGACGCCGGGAAACGGCGACGGCGATGGATTGCCGAGGCAGAGGAGTACGAGATCGAATGTCTGGCGCTGGCCCGAGGAATTCGTTAGTTCATAATCGGAGTGCCTGCGCTCGATATGTGCGATGGCGTCGGTGTTGATGGACGCCCGGCCACTCGCGACGATCTGCGATAACTGCGCGGCGACGTAATCGCCATAGACCCAGCGCGGCACGAACGAATCGGAATAGTCGCGCCAGTCCGCTTGCCCGGTCTCGGTCAGCCAATCGGCAAAGCCTTCGGTGTCTTCGGCGCTAACGCCCCCCATCTTGTAGGCTGGCACATTGATGCGATGCCATGCTGCCTTTGCCGAATAAGCGAGGCCCCGGCCGAATGCACCATTTCGATCGAAGACCGCGATCGACTCGATCTGCGGCAATTTCGAGAGCGCGAGGGCGGCAAAGGAGCCGGCCACGCCACCGCCAACGACGGCTACGCGCCATCGTTTGGAAGAATTCGCAGTCATTGAGCTGGAGCGTTGCGAGAGAATGATTGGCTCGTCGGCAGCGTGAAATCGATTGATTTATTCCATGCTGCAGATGCTCAGCGCAAGCCCCCGCACGATCAAATCGGGATCGCGCGGAGCGAATAATGGAGCGAGTTAGCGGGGAGACTGTTCGACAACCCGCAATACGTCGATCGGGCTCCAGGGCTTCGCCATGAACAATGTGCCATCAGGCAATCGGCGGACGCGCGGCGCACCGGATGTGACGACCACCTTCAAATCGGGGTAGCGCTGCTTGGCGAGATAGGCGAGCTCGACGCCGTCCATCATGCCCGCAAGCTCGACATCGGTGAACACCATCGAGACATTGTCGCCGGACTCTTCGAGCACGAGGACGGCCGCTTCTGCGCTCTCACATTCGATGACGTCCATTTCGCTTTCTTCGAGCAACAGGCTGACGAGGGTGCGTTGCGCCTCGTCGTTTTCGACCACCAATGCAGTTGACCTGTGTGCATATCCCATGGGGGAACCTCCGTGGTTGTTGCGACAGGAGGGCAATGCATGAATTCATCGGGAGTTCATCAATAAGACAGAGTTCCCGCGACTAATCTTGTTACCGCCATGCATGCCTGACGGGATCATCTGCTCTTCGGCGGTTCAGTCAACCGTCGGGGACTTCGAGCCGGTTGTTTGGCGCATCGATTGTGGCAGCAGGTAAGGCATCCCGTTCTCTGACTGCGCAACCGTAACATCGATATGGAACACGCGTCGGAGGACATCGCTGGTGATGGTCTCTTGTGGTGTTCCCTCGGCGGCGATGGCGCCATCACACATGACGACGATGCGATCGGCGAAGCGGATGGCGAGATTGAGATCGTGCAGAACGGCGATGACTGCCGTGCCATTGCGCGCCCGCAGCTTCGATGTCTCCACCAATGCGATCTGGTGCCGCAGATCGAGGCTCGATGTGGGCTCGTCGAGCATCAGCACGCCGGGACCGCACGCTGCTTCGCCGCAGGCGAGTTGTACGAGGATGCGGGCGAAATGCGCACGCTGTTGCTCGCCGCCTGACATTGTCGGCAATTCGCGATGCCGGAATGCATCGAGGCCGACTTCTGCAATCGCATCGTCGATCAGCTCCTGTATCGCTGTGAGCGGGCGATTGCCGCCGCCCATGCGAACGACTTCCTCGACCGTGAAGGGAAAGCTGACTGTGACATGTTGTGACAGCATCGAACGTTGCATCGCGAGGTCGGCAGGCGACCAGGTGTCGATGCTTCGCCCTTTCAGCACGACGCTGCCGTGCGTCGGGCGCAGATCGGCGGATAACAGGCGCAGCAGCGTCGATTTGCCGGCGCCGTTGGGGCCGACGATGGCGACCATCTCGCCGCCGCGAAGCGACAGATCTACCTGCCGAAGCAATGTCGCCTGTCCTATCGAAAGCGAAACGCCGGATGCTGTGATGAGTTCTGTCACAGGCCGACCAGTCCGCGCTGACGCAACAGGATGAGCAGGAAAACCGGCGCGCCGACGGCAGCGGTCAGAATGCCGATGGGCATTTCCGCGGGGGCGACGATGGTGCGGGCCAGCGTATCGGCGCCGACCAGCATCGCCGCGCCGAGGCCGATCGATGCCGGCAGCAAGAGCCGGTGGCCGGGCCCGATCATCAGTCGCAGCAGATGCGGCACGACGATGCCGACAAAGCCGACCACGCCGCAAATGGAGACGGCAACGCCGGTCATTGCGGAGATGATGACGATGCAGATGCGCTTGAGGCGCTCGACATCGATGCCCGAGTGAAACGCCTCAGACTCGCCGAGGATCAGCACGTCCAGGCCGCGATGGATGAAGACCATGGCGATCAAAGCGAGCGCGAAGACGGGGATGATCGTCGTCGCCTTGCTCCAGGTCGCGCCACTGAGCGAACCGAGCAGCCAGAAAGTGATGTCGCGGAGCTGGCGGTCGTCGGCGATGAAGACGAGCAGACCGATGCCGGCATTGGCGATGGCGGCGATGGCAAGGCCCGCGAGCAGGAAGACCGCAATCGACGTGCGCCCGCTGCGGGTGGCGATACGATACAGGATAACGGTCGTCAGCAGCGAGCCGAGAAAGGCTGCAAGCGGCAACAGGACCGGCTGCAGGAACTGGATATGCGCGGCCAAATGGCTGTCGCTGATGACGATGGCGCCGGCGGCCGCAAAGGCGCCGCCGCTGGACACGCCGACGAGCGCCGGATCGGCCAGTGGGTTGCGAAACAGCCCCTGCATGATGGCGCCAGCCGCGCCAAGAATGCCGCCGATCATCGCAGCCACGGCAATGCGTGGCAGACGGATCGACCACAGGATCAACTGATCGCGGGCGTGAAACGTATCGCCGGGGCCGGGCGACGCGAAGCCAAGCGCTGCAGGCAGGCGCGACAATGGAATGCCGGCGGCGCCGACGGTGGCCGCGAGCACTACGGCGAGCAACAGCAACAAAATGAGGCCGCTGACAACCAACGATGTCGGCGGACGCCGGACATGACCCTTCGTTCTGATGAAAGCCTCGGGCTTGACGTTGGCGAGGCTCATTTCACTGGCGGCAATTGACGGTCAGCGAGGCCGGCTGGAATGCCGCGGCGTCCTTTGTCAGCGCCGGGTCGATCTTGAGCGCCAGATCGCGCGCGGCTGCGGCAGTACGCGGACCGAAGCCGAGCAGATAGAGGCCGTCCATGGCCACAAAGCTCTTGCTCTTCGCCGCCGGCGTTAGCGCGAAGGCAGGATTGGCGAAGATCGCAGTCGCCGGGATCGAATCCTTTCCGCGATCCATGGCGAGGATGTGATCGGGCCGCGCCGCAGCGATCGCCTCGTCGCTCATGATCTTGTAGCCGTCGAACCCGTCTGCAACATTGATGCCGCCGGCCAGTTTGATGATTTCACTGGCGGCGGTCTTCTGACCAGCCACCATGGCGCGGCCGTCGAGTAATGACATCACGAACATCACGCGCGGCGGTGCCTTCAACTTGGCACGCAGATCGCGCAGTCCGGCGAGATCGGCCTCGACGGATTTGGCGAGGCATTCGCCGCGCGCTTCAAGGCCTGTGACTTTGGCGACCATCCGGATCTTCTCGATCATGCCGGTCTCGGAATAGGAGTCCGGGACCATGATCAGCGGGACCTTCGCCGCATCGATGACCTCGATGGTTTCCTTCGGCCCGGCGCCCGCGATCGCCAGCACAAGCTGCGGATTGAGGCCGAGCACGCCTTCGGACGACAATTGGCGCATATAGCCGACATTGGGTTTGTCGGTCATCGCCTTGGGCGGATAGAGGCTGGTGGTATCGATGGCGACGACCCGGTTTTCGGCCCCCAGGGCGTAAAGAATCTCGGTGATCGCACCGCCGACCGAAACGATGCGGGTCGGATGGCCGATGGCGACGTCACGCCCGCGGGCATCGTGAATGACGACATCCTCGGCTGCCGCAGCCGCGGAAAAGGTAAGGTAGCTGCTCAGCGCAGCACATTGCAGGGCGCGGATGAGAGTGCGGCGGCGGGGGGACAAAGCGGGGATCATTTGGTCAAAATCAGCTTGTTCTGGAATGTCAGGCGCAGCCGGTAAGTGTCTTCGCCGTGCGTGATCAGCAATTCACGCTGGTCAGCGAACAGCTCCTTGCTGTCCATCCTGTCGCCGTTCACGAAGATGCTGCGCTGCGCCGGAGCCTTGATGCCAGCGGCGTTGCTGCCGTCGTGAGAACCCGTGTCCATCGTGTCAATCTGCCCGGTCGATGAAATTCGTCAGGCAGTTATAGGTTTCGGCAGCCGGCATCGCCAAGCGTTGCAGTCTATAATCAATGTAAAGAGAGCAGGGGTCGGTTGACCCATTTGTTACCGCGCCTTAATCGAAAGTGGCGGTTTGGTGGCGGGGATCACCGAGTCGCATTCGAGAGCCAGCAAGCCTGCCTGTTTCGCAGCGTCAGCCAGCCAAGCATTTCCATTGTCACTTGGGGAATAGGTTATGGCTCTCGCGGGCAGGACGAAGTGCGCCTTGTTGCTTGGCGTATCGGTCGTAGTTTTGGGGATGGCCGGCGCGCAGGTCGCGATGGCGCAGGCGGTCGAGACGGTTCAGCCGGCAAAACCGAAGCCGAAGAAGAAGCGGGCCGCTGCACTGGCGGCGCAGCTTCCGCCCCAGGTTGCCAATGCCAGTGCGCAGGCCGGCCGATCGACGCAGTCGCTGGATGAAATTACGGTCACCGCGTCGAAAACGCAGGAGCGCGCCATCGATGCGCTGGCTCCGGTCAGCGTGGTCACGCAGGAGCAGATCCAGCTCCAGCAGCCTAACCGTCTGAATCAACTGTTCTATAACGTTCCAGGCGTCTGGATGCAGGATCGCGGCGACGATCCGTCCACGGCGATCAATATTCGCGGTCTGCAGGACTTCGGTCGCGTTGCCGTTGTTGTCGATGGTGCGCGGCAGAACTATCAGCGCTCCGGCCACAATGCGAATGGCAGCTTCTTCCTCGATCCCGAACTGATCGGCGGCATCGATATCACCCGCGGTCCGACTGCGAATATCTACGGCTCGGGCGCCATCGGTGGCGTCGCTTCATTTCGCACCAAGGATATCAACGACGTCCTGCGCCCCGGTGAGCGTTGGGGCGTCGATATGTCGGGCTCCTACGGCTCGAACAACAATCGCGGCATGGGCTCTGTGTTCGGCGGCGTGCGCGTCGATCCGACTGTCGATGTGTTCGGCGGCGCGGTTTACAGGACGCAGGGCAACTACAAGGATGGTGAGGGCACCGAAATCGGCAATACCGGAAACGATATCGCCGCCGGCCTGATGAAGCTGACGGTTCGTCCTGCAGATGGCCACGAGATCAAGTTCGGCGGTATTTTCCAGGACTATCAGTACAATATCGGTCAGATGAATCGTGGCCCGACAACGACCGCGGCCCCCGCTGCGGCGATTACGGGCTCGTCGGTCTATGGCTCCACGGCGAAGACCTATACCGGCACGATGACGTGGAAGTACTCCAGGCCGGACGATATGTTGTTCGACTGGAACGCCACATTATATGGCAACCGCACCGACAACGATCAGATCAAGACCTACAACAATCGTATCACCGCAGGCTCCGGCACCTGTACGCTGGCCAATCCCGGCAATAACATCTCGGGCTGTGTCGGCGATCGTCGCGGATATCTGCTCGATACGATCGGTGTAGACGTCAACAATACGTCGCGTTTCGACGTTGGCGGATGGCGCAATGCAGTCACCTACGGTTTCGACGTCTTCAACGACAAGGTTTCAACCTGGGATTCTCGGGGTAACTCGAACATCACCACGCCAAGCGGTGAACGAACCGTGGGCGGCGGCTTCATCCAGCTGAAGAACAACTATTCGAGCTGGCTCGAAGTCATCAGCGCACTACGCTACGATCACTATGAGCTCAATTCGTCGGGCACGGGGATCGGCGGGACGACGTCGTCGAGCGGCGATCGCCTGTCGCCGAAGATCACCGTCGGCGTCACACCGGTTGCCGGTTTCACTCCGTATGTCAGCTATGCGGAAGGCTATCGCGCGCCGTCGATCACCGAGACGCTGATTGCGGGCGGTCATGCCACCGGCGGCGGTCCGACCCTGTTCAACTGTGCGGACGGGACCTCAGGTCTGTTCTGCTTCCTGCCGAACCCGAACCTGCGTGCCGAAGTCGGCAAGAACAAGGAAGTCGGTGTCAACCTGAAGTATAACGGCATCTTCACTGCCGGCGACACTTTCCGCGCAAAGTTCAACTTCTTCCGCAACGATGTCGATAATTATATCGATCTGGTTGCTTCGACCCCGGTCGCATCTCCGCTGACATTCATGGGCTTCCCGATTTCAGGACGGTTCAGTCAGTTCTACCAGTACCAGAACATTGCATCCGCCAAGATCGAGGGCTTCGAAGCCGAAACGTCGTATGATGCGGGCGATTGGTTCCTTGGTGTCGGTGCCACGCTTCAGCGCGGCAAGAACGCGGATACCAATGTCGGCCTGGCGACGATCCAGCCTCGCAAGGTTACGACGACCGGCGGTCTTCGCTTGCTTGATCGCAAGCTGATCATCTCGGCTCAGTGGGCCTCGGTCGGCGCAATCACCGATATTCCGGTCGGCTATGTGCCATCGACCTCCTACGATCTGGTCAATCTCTACGTTGCCTATCAGCCGACACCGGACATTACGCTCAACTTCGGCGTCGATAACATCCTGAACAAGTACTATCGCCCCTACGCCATTCCGGGCGCGAGTGCGGACGGCACGACGCAGAATGATGTTCTCTGGACCAGCCCCGGCCCTGGCATCGTCTATAAAGGCGGTCTGAAGATCCATTTCGGCGGCGCATAGCTGTCGTAGATCAAAGTGCCTCCAAGGAAATCGCGCTCATGTCCGGGCGCGATTTCGTTTATGATCGGGCTCCGAGCTCACAAGAAAAGGAATACGTCATGTTCATCGCGATGAACCGCTTTCAGGTCAAAACCGGATCCGAAGCTGCCTTCGAGAATATCTGGGCGAGCCGCGAATCCTATCTCAGCGAACTGCCCGGCTTCATCGAGTTTCATCTGCTGAAGGGCCCGGTCGCCGAGGATCACACGCTGTATTCCTCGCACACCGTCTGGGCGGCGAAAGCGGATTTCGAGAACTGGACCAAGTCCGAGCAATTCCGCAAGGCGCATGCGCGCGCCGACAACAAGTCGGAAGGCGCCAGCCTCTATCTCGGTCATCCGAAGTTCGAAGGTTTTGAGGTGATCCAGACAGAGAAGAACAGCAAAGCAGCCTGATTTCGCTGCATCTCGCGATCGATCACGGAGCCAATCATGTCGAATGCTGATATCGCCGCGCTCAAGGCTCACATGGCTGAGAACCCCGGCGCCGTGATCGAGACCGTGGCGCATGAGCGTGGCGTCACGCCGCGTGTGGTGCTCGAGGCGTTGCCGCCCGAAATGGTGAAACTCGGCGGCGGCGATGCCTTCGTTTCGGCGATGCAGGATATCGCCGAATGGGGCGAGGTCACACTGATCGTCCACACCGATGACGGCATCTTCGAAACCACCGCGCCGCTGTCGCCCGGAAAACTCGGTCACGGCTATTACAATCTGACCGAACCGAAGGGCCTGCACGGCCATTTGCGGCATGAACGGTGCGGCGGCATTGCGTTCGTAGAGCGGCCGTTCATGGGCAAGTCGTCGGCCTTCGTCGCCTTCCTGAATGTGGACGGCGGCGTGATGTTCAAGGTCTTCGTCGGCCGCGACGAGACGCGGGCGCTGAAGCAGCATCAGCTCGAGCGCTTTCGCGCACTCGCAGCGAAGATCGCGGCCTGATCCTACTCGTCGAGCTCCTTCATCCGCGCCATCAGCATCTCTGCTACCAGCCGGGTGGACGGCGAAGCCATGCGGGCGGCGAGCTGGACGAGGGTGACTTGCGTTGCTTCCAGCCGCTTGTCGCGTAGGGGGACCGCGATCAGATGGCCGGCATTGATCGAGGCCATTGCGGAAACCATGGGCAGGAAAGTCGCGAGATCGGTCCGGGCCGTGATGGTCTGCGTGAAGGCGAGTGAATTGGTCTCGCTGCACATTTCGAGCTGAACGCCCGATTGAGCGCAGGATTTGTCGAGCTCCTGGCGGATGCCGAAGGATGTGTCGGGCAGGATCACGCGCAGGCCAGCGAGATCCTTCATGCCCAGCGAGGGTTGACCTGCCAGCGGATGCTTCGGTGAGACGATCAGGCAGACCGGTTGCCGCATGCGGCCGAGTTCGTTGAGATCGCGCCGGTTGGCGCGGCCGAAGATCAGGCCGAGATCGACTTCGTTCTGCCCGACGAGTTCGACCACGTCGCGCGAGCCGACGGCGGTGACTGATAATGCGATGCCGGGATATTGCTGCGACAGGTTGGCGAAGACACTCGGCAGGAAGTCCGACAACATGCCTTCCACCGTGGCGATCTTCACCTGTCCGCGGCGCAGCGAGGCGAATTCCTCGACCTGACTGCGCAGGCCGTCGAGCTGATTGCGGTTGTCGATTGCATAGCGATAGAGCACATGGCCGGCGTCCGTCAGATTCATGCCGCGTGCACCGCGCTCGAACAGCTTGACGGTCAGTTCTTCTTCCAGCCCCTGCATCTGCCGGCTGATGGCGGAAGGGGCAATTCGCAACGCCGCGGCGGCCTGCTTGATCGATCCGCATTCCGTGACGACGCGAAAATAGCGGATGGCAGTGGATTCGATCATCGAACTGTCTCTCATATGCCCTGCCCGCTGCGGCGGCAGCGGATGGCTAGCGTTCTGATTTTCAGATCGGATGCATCGAAATTCAATGCTTTTATTCGATATCTAAATTTGTCAGTCTTTCCATCGGGTCATAAGTCACCGTTCCTGATGGAGAACTTGGATGTTTCGCCTCCGGTCTGCGTTTCCGACACGCTTTTCAGCCTCTCTCGCGCTGGCGGTGGCCGGCTTTGCCGCGGCGACGACAGTTGCCTCGGCGCAGGATGTGATCCGCTTTGGCGCGCCGCTGCCGATCACCGGCCCGCTGGCGCCGGAAGCCGTGAAGCAGCAGCAGGGCTACGACCTGTGGGCCGAGCAGGCCAACAAGGCAGGCGGCATCAATGTTGGCGGCAAGAAATACAAGGTCGAGATCGTCTATTCCGACTATCAGTCGAACACGCCGCGCTCGGTGCAGACTACCGAACAGATGATTACCCAGGAGAAGGTGAACTTCATGTTCGGCCCGTTCGGTTCGGGCGCCGCCAAGGCGGCGAGCACGATCGCCGAGAAATACAAGATGCCGATGCTGGCGGCGACCGCATCTTCGGTGCAGGTCTATGACCAGAACTACAAATATCTGTTCGGCACCTTCACGCCGAATGACACGCTGACCACGCCATTGACCAAGCTCGTCAAGGCCAAGGCAGCCGACGTCAAGAAGGTTGCCATCCTCGCCCGCAACGATCTGTTCCCGCTCGCCATCGCGCAGGAAATGGAGAAATCGGCCAAGGAGAACGGGCTCGAAGTGGTCTATTTCGAGAAATATGCGATCAACACGCTCGATCACTCGGCGACGCTGTCGCAGATCAAGTCACTGTCGCCGCAGTGGATCTTCGTCACCGGCTACACCAACGACCTGCTGCTGGTCCGCAAGCAGATGGCCGACCAGCAGATCAAGGCCGGTGTTGTAACCATGATCGCGGGCCCCGCCTATCAGGAGTTCATCGATTCCGCCGGGCCGACGGCCGAGAATATTTCCAGCGCGTCGTGGTGGCATCCGGCCGAAAAATATGACGGCAAGGACATCTTCGGCTCGACGGCCAATTTCGTGAAACTGTTCAAGGACAAGTACAAGTCCGAGCCGGACTATGCGCATGCCTCCGCGGCGGTCTGCGGTGCGCTGTTCCAGATGGCCATCGAGAAGGCCGGCTCGCTCGACCGCGACAAGGTGCGTGACGAACTTGCCAAGATGGATGTTGTCACCTTCTGGGGCCCGGTGAAATTCGGTGCCAACGGGCAGATCAATTCGCTCGAACCGCCGGTCTTCCAGATCCAGGGCGGCAAGCCGATCGTGCTCTTTCCGGACGCGATCAAGCAGGGCGAATTCAAGCTCGGCATGAACTGAGCGCGGCATGATCATGGCCGCATCACTCCGTCATTGCGAGCGCAGCGAAGCAATCCAGAAAGCCAAAAGTGAAGAACTGGATTGCTTCGTCGCTACGCTCCTCGCAATGACGGCGTGGATGTTTCTGATACGTCTCGACGGGTCATACTGACATGCTGGCAGTCCAGGTTCTCATCAATGCACTCGTGCTCGGGTGTCTCTATGCCTGTATCGCCATCGGCTTCTCGCTGGTCTGGGGCGTCCTCAATGTCATCAACCTGATCCACGGCTCGTTCATCGTGCTGGGCGCCTATCTCGCCTGGGGTGCCTATAACGGGATCGGGCTGTCGCCCTGGTACTCGCTGCTGATCGGGGCGCCGGCCTTCTTCGTGTTCGGCTATGTGCTGCAGCGGGTGCTGCTCAACCGCGTGATATCAGCGCCGGTGCTGGTGACGCTGACGCTGACTTTCGGGCTCGATCTGATCCTGAACAATGCGATGATCTATTATTTCAAGGCGGACTACCGGAAGCTCATCCTCAATCCGCCCACCGGCTCGATCTCGATCTTCGATGTGGTCGTGCCCATCGATCGCCTGATCGCCACTGCCGCTGCGCTGCTGCTGACCTTCCTGCTGTATCTGCTGCTGCGCCGCTCCAAGGTCGGCCGCGCCATCGTGGCCGTGCGTCTCGACCGAGATGCCGCGGTGCTGATGGGGGTCGATGTCAAATCCATCTACGCTGTCGCCTTCGGTCTCGGTGCGGCGCTGGCCGGCTGCGCCGGCGTGTTGATGGCGCTGATCTTCCCGATCTCGCCGCTGACATCCTCGGCCTATCTCGGCAAGGCCTTTGTGGTCTGCGTGCTCGGTGGCCTCGGTAGCGTCTCCGGCGCGCTGGCGGGCGGCCTGCTGCTGGCCTTGGTCGAGGGTATTGGCTCGGTCTATCTCGGCCCAGCCCATGCGGTGACGCTGTCTTTCGTTCTGCTGATCGTGTTCCTCATCGTCAGGCCGCAGGGCCTGCTTGGCCGGAAGGGCTTTGAATGACCCGGTCTCATCTCGCTCTGTTCGGTTTTCTCGCTATTGTCGCGGCGCTCCCCTTGTTCGGCGAGGCCTATACGTTACGCCTTGGCACCATCGCCTGCATGTATGCGGTGTTCGCGCTGTCCTGGAACATCGTCGGCGGCTTCGCCGGTTACCCATCATTCGCGACGGCAGCCTTTTTCGGGCTCGGCGCCTATACGACCGGCATCCTGATGAACAAGGGCGTGCCCCTGCTGGTGTCGGTCGGCGTGGCGCTGGTGTTCTGCCTGCTGCTGGCAGCGCTGTTTGGCGCCGTGCTGCTGCGCCTGCGCGGGCACTATTTCGCCATCGCCTCGCTGTCCCTGGTCGAGGTGTTTCGCGAGCTCGTCAACAACGCGACGGATCTCACCGGCGGCGGCATGGGGCTCAACATCCCGCTGATGTCGGGATCGAGCGTGATGTCGGACGCGACCTTCTTCTTTTACGCGATGTGGGGCCTGTTGCTGCTGACTGCGATCACCGTAACGATCGTTGCGACGTCGAAGCTCGGCTTCGGCCTCAACTGTATCCGTCAGAACGAGACTGCGGCCACCATGGTCGGCCTCAATGCGACGCTCTACAAGGCGATCGCCTTCGGTCTGTCCGCCTGTTTCGTCGGTGCAGCCGGCGGGCTCTATGCCGCCTGGGTGCATTACATCGATCCGTCCGACGTGTTTGACATCCTCTATTCGGTGAAGCCCATCGTGATGGCGCTCATGGGCGGCCTCGGCTCACCGCTCGGCGTGGCGCTCGGCGCCTTCGTCTATCTCGGCCTCGAAGAGGTCGTCTGGCGCAACTACATCCAGATCCATTCCGGCGTGCTCGGCATTCTGATCATCCTGCTGCTGTTGTTCCTGCCGCATGGTCTGGTCTCGTTGCGGATCGAAAAGATCCGGCAGGCGCTGTTCGGACGAAAGGCCAGCCATGTCTGAGCCCGCGCACGAAATCCTGCATCTCAGCAACGTCTCCCGCCATTTCAGCGGCCTCAAGGCGCTCAGCGACGTCTCACTGTCGGTGAACAAGGGCGAGGTGGTCGGCCTGATCGGCCCCAACGGCGCCGGCAAGACGACACTGGTGAACACGATCTGCGGCGTGACGCCTGCGTCTTCCGGTGTCGTGACCTTCGACGGCAAGGATATCACGCGCATCAAGACCTATCAGTCCGCGCGCATGGGTCTGTCGCGCACGTTCCAGATCGTGCAGCCTTTCGCCGAATATTCGGCGCTCGACAATGTCGCCGCAGCCGCGCTGTTCTCTCAGCCGGGCGAGAGCCTGAAATCGGCGCGGGAAGCTGCGCGGGCGCATCTCTCATTCGTCGGGCTCGATGCGCAGACCGACCAGCCGGCGGCGACTCTGACGCTCGCCATGCGCAAGCGGCTCGAATTGGCCAAAGCACTGGCGATGAAGCCGAAGCTGCTGTTTCTCGACGAGGTGAATGCCGGCCTCAACAGTGCAGAGGTCGAGCGCGCGACCAAGCTCATCCACCAGCTCGCAGCCGACGGCATCACCATCGTGATGATCGAGCATCTGATGAAGGTGGTGCTGAATGTCTGTACGCGCATCGCAGTGCTGCATAACGGTCGCCTGATCGCCGATGGCGCGCCGCGCGACATCATCAAGGATCCTGCTGTCGTCGATGCCTATCTCGGCCAGCAATATGCACAACGGAACGCTGCCCGTGGCTGATCATCCGATGCTCGAACTCAAAGAGGTTTGCGCCGGCTACGGCGAAATCCAGGTGCTGTGGGGCATCGACATGGTGGTGCGCTCCGGCGAAATCACCGCCCTGATCGGCTCCAATGGCGCGGGCAAGACGACGCTGATGCGCGCGCTGTCCGGCCTCATCGCGCGGCAATCGGGCAGCTATGTCTCCGAAGGCGTCGATCTGTCGAAGGCGTCCGCAGCGGCCATTCTCGCTCATGGCATCGTCCACGTGCCCGAAGGCCGCCGGCTGTTTGGCGCCATGAGCATCGAGGACAATCTCCTGATGGGCGCCTATTCGCGCAAGGCGAGCAGCGCCGAACTGAAGCGGGACATCGATCGCGTCTACACAACATTCCCGAAGCTGCGCGAACGCCGCAATCAGGCGGCGGCCACGCTCTCGGGCGGCGAGCAGCAGATGTGCGCCATCGGCCGCGGTTTGATGAGCGCGCCGCGGCTGCTCATGATCGACGAATTGTCGCTCGGCCTGTCGCCGCTGCTTGTCGAGCAGCTCGTGGCGGCGCTGCGCCAGTTGAATGCCGAGGGCATGTCGATCCTGCTGGTGGAGCAGGACGTCACCACGGCTCTCGATCTCTGCCACCACGCCTACATCATGGATATGGGCCGCATCGTGCGGGCCGGGCAGGGCGCCGAACTTCTTGCTGATCCCATCATTCGCGACGCCTATCTCGGCGTCCTCGAAGACTGACCGTCGTTACACTTAAGAGAGGCCAACATGATCGCTACCGTGGAAGCTCCCAATAGCGGATATCGCTACATGCCCGGCGTGTTCCAGTATTCCTGCGGCGTCGGCGCGCTGCCGGGCTTTGCGCTGGAGCGCGTGCGTTTCTCCAAGGTCGTGCCGCTGAAGGAAGGCTTCGCGCGCATCGCCGAGATCATCAAGGCTGCCGGCCGCCCGCTCACGGCCTTCGCGGCCTGCGAGCTACGCTCGCCCGCGCCCTTCACCGAGCAGGGCTTCATCGATTTCAACGAGATCTACATCAAGACGCTCGAGGACTGGGGCATCATGAAGGATCGTGTGAATCCGATCGCGCGCAGCAATGTCTGTCCGAAGATCGACCCGCCGTCCGAGCCGGGCTTCTATGCCTTCTCCTTCACGACGGTCGCGCCAAATGCGCCGCCGTCCTTCGTCATCGCCGGCAGCGGCGAGGCGACCGAAGGGAAGGGCAACTATCGCGATCACACGATCCGCTTCGGCGACACCAGCCCGTCCGGCATGCTGGAAAAGGCGAAGTTCGTGCTCGACGAGATGGAGCGCCGTATGAGCGCCTTCTCCGGCACCTGGAGCCAGACCACGGGCGCCCAGCTCTATACGGTGCAGGACGTCTATCCGCTGCTGGAAAGCGAGCTGGGTCGCCGCGGCGTGTTCCGCAGCGGCCTGACCTGGCATTTTAACCGGCCGCCGATTGAGGGCCTCGAATATGAGATGGATTGCCGCTGCGTCCACACCGAGCGTGTGGTCGAGGTCTGATCACCCTCTTTCCGGGTGACCGCTTGATCCGGCTCATGTAAAAGCCTTTCACATGAGCTGGAACAAGGACCGCCGTGGTGATCGCGGCTATCACCATGGCAATCTGAAAGAAGCGCTGCTGCAGGCGGCGCTGGGCCTGATCGCGGAGAAGGGGCCGGCCGGCTTCACCTTCGCCGATGCCGCGCGCACGGCCGGCGTTAGCGCCGCGGCGCCATATCGCCATTTTCGCGATCGCGATGATCTCCTTGCCAATATCGCCCAGCGCGGCTTCGAGCAGTTCGAGCAGGTGCTGACGCAGGCCTGGGACGATGGCCGGCCGAACACGGTCACGGCCTTCGAGCGCCTCGGCAAGGCGTATCTGGCATTCGCCCGCAACGAGCCGGCTTTCTATTCGGCGATGTTCGAGTCGGGAATCCCAGTCGATTCCAGCCCGGAATTGATGGCTGCCAGCGAGCGTTCTTTCGGCGTTATCCGTGCCGCTGCCGAGCGCCTCGCCGCCCTGACACCGCCGGGCGTGCCGCGGCCACCGGCACTGATGATGGCGCTGCATATCTGGTCGATGTCCCATGGCATCGCCTCGCTGTTCGGCCGCGGCGATGCCGCGCGGCGCAAGCTGCCGATGTCGCCGGACGACCTGCTGGAAGCCGGCGCGCTGATTTATTTGCGCGGATTGGGGTTTCCAACCGACCAGAAGCCCCACGAAAACGACAAAGCTTCTGTGCCAAAATCCGGCCCGTGGGGCACGGCGCCCAAATAGCCGCAGGTCACCTCTCGATTATGTGAGCGGCTGGCCTTGTGCCCGCCTTGACAAAACCGGGCCGTGCTTTACGTATGTAAATGTTATTTACATTCACAAGCGGCATGGTGCCGCCGATGGAGAGGAAGATGTCCGACACTGCCGATCTCAATCGTTGGGGCCGTCCCTACGGTGAGCGCGTGACCTATGGCCTTCGTTCACCATGGGGCATCGTGCTGATTGTTCTTGGTTTCATCGTCTGGTGGCCGATTGGCCTCGCACTTCTTTTCTTCAAACTCGGGAGCAGAAATATGGGTTGCTGGGATCGTCAGGGTCGTTTCGAACACAAGATGCAGCGGATGCAGGACAAGATGGAACGCATGCGCGGCCGCATGGAGCGCCATGGCTTCGGCGCCGGTTTCGGCTTCGGACCGCCGTCGTCCGGCAACCGCGCTTTCGACGAATACCGCATGGAAACGCTGCGCCGGCTCGAGGAAGAGCAGCACGAGTTCAAGGATTTCCTCGAACGCCTGCGTCACGCTAAGGACAAGGAAGAGTTCGACCAGTTCATGGCCCAGCACCGTCAGCGCCCGACGCCGCCGGCCGGCAACAACGACCAGCCGCAGGGCTAACGTCAACAAGGCTGATGTAAGCAGGCGCAACATACTGCGTTGCAATGCTGCCCGGCCGTCGCGAGATACCGCCCGCCTGTTCCCACAGGCGGGCGGTTCCGTTTGCTGGTCACGCAATGGTCACGAACAATCGAACGAAGCTTCATTTCTCCGCAAAGCGGCCCGTGGTAACGCAACATTAACCATAGCCGCGCTCTGGTAAGGCCCGCAGAAATGCGTGCGAAGCCCTTGTTTTGACATGTTGGCAGGGAATTTAGGGCCCGGCCTCGGACGGGTCATCCATGCCACACAACAAGGACATGCCCTGGCGCTGCAGCGCCCGGTGCGGCGCGTGGCTGCAAAATCGGTCGGCGGGACGCCGCTCGAAGGGGAATTTGCGTTGAGAGGATACTACTCATGAATCCGGATGTCGCACAGTCAGCCTTGCCGCTGGTGTCGGCCGACGTGTCGCTGATCGCGCTGTTCTTGCAGGCGCACTGGATCGTCAAGGCTGTCATGCTGGGCCTGATCGGCTGCTCGGTCTGGGTCTGGGCCATCGCGATCGACAAGATCTTCCTCTATTCGCGCAGCCGCCGTGCCATGGACCGGTTCGAGCAGGCCTTCTGGTCGGGCGAGTCCATCGAGGATCTGTATCGCGCGCTGTCCGCCAAGCCGACGCAGTCCATGGCTGCCTGTTTCGTGGCTGCGATGCGCGAGTGGAAGCGGTCGTTTGAAAGCCAGGCGCGCTCCTTCACCGGCCTGCAGATGCGCATCGACAAGGTGATGAATGTCTCCATAGCCCGTGAAGTCGAGCGCCTTGAGCGCCGTCTGCTGGTGCTGGCGACGGTGGGCTCGGCCGGACCGTTCGTTGGCCTGTTCGGCACCGTCTGGGGCATCATGTCGAGCTTCCAGGCAATTGCGGCCTCGAAGAACACCTCGCTTGCGGTGGTCGCGCCGGGTATCGCGGAAGCGCTGTTCGCCACCGCCATCGGCCTTATCGCCGCCATCCCGGCGACGATTTTCTACAACAAATTCACGGCAGAAGTGAACCGGCAGGCCCAGCGCCTGGAGGGCTTTGCCGACGAGTTCTCGTCCATCCTGTCGCGCCAGATCGACGAGCGCGCGTGATGTCGAATGAATTGAACATTGTGATGAGCGCCTGACGATGGGGATGAATGCAGCAGCAGGCGGTGGGGGCGGTGGCCGGCGGGGACGCCGGCGTGCGGCTGTCATGGCCGAAATCAACGTCACCCCGATGGTCGACGTGATGCTGGTGCTGATGATCATCTTCATGGTCTCGGCGCCGCTGATGACATCGACCATCGATATCGATCTGCCCATCGCCAGTGGCGGCAAGTCGATGTCGCAGAACACGCCGCCGCTCACCGTCTCGGTGAAGCGCACCGGCGGCAACTGCAATTCCGCGGTGGAAACCTATGTCGGCGACGCGCTGGTGCCGGCGAGCGAACTCGCTGCCAAGATCACTGCGATCCGCTCCACGCGCTCGGAGACGGACAACACCGTGTTTCTCCGCGGCGATAGGGACGTCTGCTATACGGACATGATGAAGCTGCTAGGCATGGTTCGCGCCGCCGGCTTCAAGGCCAATATCGTGATCTTGCCGGAGCAGGGATCGTAAGATCGTGGAGCAGCAGGGGACGAGCAGGATCAAGGATCTGATGGCGAGAGTCGACAAGACGCTCATCGCATCGATCTTGTTGCATGCGCTCGTTTTCGGCTGGGGACTGTTCACATTCTCTTCCAAGGCGCTGGAAGTGATGCCGGAAGATTCCGTCGCGGTGGATGTCGTTTCCGACGACCAGCTCGCCAAGGCGATGGCCGGTGCCAAGACCGGCAAGAAGGACAATCCGAAGCCGAAGGTCGAGAAGATCGCAGAAGCCAAGCCGCCGGACGATGCGGTCGGCAAGATCGACGACAAGAAGGCGCCGGTGATCACCGAAGTGGCGCCGAAGGAACAGCCGAAGACCGACGAAAAGGCCGCTGCTGAAGCTGCGGCCAAGGCGGAAGCTGCGGCAAAGGCCGAGGCTGCCGCAAAGGCTGCGGCGGATGCCAAGGCAAAGGCGGAAGCAAAGGCTGCCGCAGCGGCTGAGGCGAAGCAATTGGCCGAAGAGAAAGCAGAGGCCGACGCCAAGGCGCAGGCCGACGCCAAGGCGAAGGCTGAAGCGCAAGCCAAAGCGAAAGCAGAAGCCAAGGCAAAGGCTGAGGCTAAAGCCAAGGCTGACGCCGAAGCAAAGGCCAAGGCCGAAGCGAAAGCCAAAGCCGAAGAGGCGAAGAAGGCCGAGCGCGTGTTCGACCAGTCGAAGATCGCAGCGCTGATCGACAAGCGGGATCCCACCCGTAATTCGGCGACGGGCTCCGATCTCAATCCGACTGCGGCGCTAGGGACGACCAAGGGCAATGCGGCCAATAACGTCGCCACCTGGGGCGCGATGTTCAAATCTCAGGTCGAGCGTTGCTGGAAGAAGCCCTATGGCGGCGTCGAGGCGCAATTCACCCAGGCCATTTTCAGCGTCAAGCTGAAGCGTGATGGCACGCTGGAAACGACGCCCTCCGCCATTAGCAATCCGTCGACGCCGTATTTCCGCGTCTATCAAGAGAGCGCACTGCGTGCCATCATCGAGTGCCAGCCGTACAAGCTGCCAGCGGCTTTCTTTGACGAATGGAAGTTCTTTGAGCCTGTTTTCACCGAGCGCGCATCCTGAGCCGAACCGGCCGCCGACCGCAGATCGAGCAAAGCTGTAACATGACCGACAAGAATGGATTGCCCCTGATGTTTTCCCGCCCAAGCCGCCGCCAGATCATCACGGGCATGGCATCGCTCGGCCTTTTGGCAGGCACCGGCGCGCGTACTGCTTTCGGTCAGGCTCGCGTGCAGATCACCGAAGGTAATGTCGCCCCGCTGCCGATTGCGATCCCGTCCTTCAATGCCGGTACCGGCGCGGACAACGAAGTCGCCAATGGCGTATCGCAGGTCATTACCAACAACCTGAAGCGCAGCGGTCTGTTCGCGCCGATCGATCCAGCGGCCTTCGTCGAGAAGACCGTCAATATCGATGCGCCGCCGAACTTCCAGAACTGGAAGACCGTCAACGCGCAGGCGCTGGTCACCGGCCGCATGACGCGTCAGGGCGACGGCCGCCTCAAGGCAGAGTTCCGTCTGTGGGACGTCGCCACCGGCCAGCAGCTCGCCGGCCAGCAATATTTCACCTCGCCGGAATACTGGCGCCGCATCGCCCATATCATTTCCGACCAGATCTATGAGCGCCTCACCGGCGAAAAGGGCTATTTCGACAGCCGCGTGGTGTTCGTGGACGAAACTGGCTCGAAGGAGCGCCGCGTCAAGCGCCTGGCACTGATGGATCAGGATGGCGCCAATGTGCGCTATCTGACCCGCGGTGCCGACCTCGTGCTGACGCCGCGCTTCTCGCCGTCGACGCAGGAGATCACCTATATGGAGTTCGGCCAGGGCGATCCGCGCGTCTATCTTTTCAATATCGAGACCGGTCAGCGCGAGATCGTCGGCAACTTCCCGGGCATGTCGTTCTCGCCACGCTTCTCGCCGGACGGTCAGCGCGTCATCATGAGCCTGCAGCAGGGCGGCAATTCGAACCTGTTCGTGATGGACCTGCGCTCCAAGTCCACCACCCGCCTCACCGATACGCCGGCGATCGACACGTCGCCGTCCTATTCGCCGGACGGGAGCCGCATCTGCTTCGAAAGCGATCGCGGCGGCAAGCAGCAGATCTACGTCATGGGTGCCGGCGGCGGTGGCGCGCAGCGCATCTCGTTCGGCGAAGGCAGCTATTCGACGCCGGTCTGGTCGCCGCGCGGCGACTATATCGCCTTCACCAAGCAGGGCGGTGGCCAGTTCGCCATCGGCATCATGAAGCCTGACGGGTCGGGCGAGCGCATTCTCACCTCGGGCTATCACAATGAAGGCCCGACCTTCGCGCCGAACGGCCGTGTCGTCATGTTCTTCCGCGACACCGGCGGCGGGCCGTCGCTCTATACGGTGGACGTCTCCGGCCGCAACGAGCTGAAGGTGCCGACGCCCGGCTTCGCCTCCGATCCTGCCTGGTCGCCGCTGCTATCGTAAAGGCTTCCTTACCAGCGGGGGCCGGATTGCCGGTTAATACCGGCAATCTTTGCCCACTGCGCTGAATCTACAGGCAGATTTCCTGTTTATGCGGATGCGTAAACAGTTCGCTAAGGATGTTCCCTCAGAAAGAGTTCATCAGGACCCGGTACCAATGTGCGCTGAAATGGACGCGCCAACGCCCGATGCAACTCGCCGATCACAGCCGGACGAATAGCAAATCGATGTCGCCGTCGATCTACACGGCGCTCGTCGATTCACTTTTCGAGAATCCGATCCCGATGCTGGCCGGCGCCGTCTGCGCCGGCACCGGCGCCGTCATGACTGCGGTCAAGACGGGCAATCCGCTGCTGTGGCCGTGTGCCGGACTGATCATCCTGATAGGCGCATTGCGCGCGGTGCAGCTCAGCAAATACGAGAGGCGCGAAACCACGCTGACGTCCGACGAGGCGGTGCATTGGGAGCGCAACTACATGATCGGCGGCTCGCTCTATGCGGCCTCGCTCGGTCTGTGGTGCTGGGTGGTGCTGCTCGGCAGCAACGATCCGGTGGCGCATATGCTCGGGACGGCGGTCACCGTCGCCTATATCGCCGCAGGCGCCGGTCGCACCTATGGGCGGCCGAAGATCGCGCAGCTGCAGGTCCTGCTGGCCTGCGGGCCGATGGCATTGGCGCTGATCATTCACGGCGATTTCTATTACATCGGCTTCGCCTTCCTGAATGTGCTGTTCTTCATCGGCCTGCGCCGCATCACGCTGCGTCTGCACGATGTTTATGTGAAGGCGTTGCTGGCGACGGAACGAGCCGGTTCCATCGCCGGTCAGTTCGATACGGCGCTGAACAACATGCCGAACGGGCTGTGCATGTTCGGTCCCGACGGCCGGCTGGCCGTGCTCAACAATCGCTTCGCCGAGATGATGGAGATTACCGGCAATCTCGCCGTTCGTAGCGGCATCAGCATGCGCGAACTGGTCTCCCTGTGCGTCAATGCGGGCACCGTGTCGGCAGCAAGCGGGATGACCATCGTCGCCGAGATTGAAAGTTCGAAGGCCGCCGAGATCACCACCATCGATCATGCGAATGACCTCGAACGCGCACTGTCGTGGAAATTCCAGCCGATGCCCGGCGGCGGCACCGTCGTGCTGCTCGAGGACATCACCGAGCGTCGTAATTCGGAAGCCCGCATCAGCCATATGGCGCGCTTCGATGAACTCACCGGCCTGCCGAACCGCATGAGCTTCCGCAACGAAATCGGCCGTATGCTGAAGACCAGCAGCGGTTCGACGATGTCGGCGCTGCTGTTCGTCGATCTCGATCAGTTCAAGCAGGTCAATGACACGCTCGGGCATCCATGCGGTGACCAGTTGCTCTGCATGGTGGCCGACCGCTTGCGCGAAATGCTGCGGGCGGAAGACTTCGTCGCGCGCTTCGGCGGCGATGAATTCGTCGTGTTCCAGCGAAGCGTCAAGGCCAATCATGACGCGGCCGATCTGGCCATGCGCATCGTGGAACGCCTCAGCGAGCGTTACGAGATTGACAATCATCAGGTGGAGATCGGCGCCAGCATCGGCATCGCGCTCACCGAGCCCGGTGTCAGCGCCGACCATCTGCTCAAGAACGCCGATATGGCGCTTTATCGCGCCAAGGCGTCCGGCCGCGGCACGTTCTGCTTCTTCCGCGACGAGATGGCCCAGACGGTCGAGGCGCGCCGCGTGCTCGAACTCGATCTGCGCAAGGCGCTCGCGAATGAAGAGTTCGAAATCTACTATCAGCCGCTGGTCAATCTGAAGTCCGGCCGCATCTCCACCTGCGAAGCGCTGCTGCGCTGGAACCATCCGGTGCGCGGCACGGTTTCGCCGGCCGACATCATCCCGATCGCCGAAGACATGGGCCTGATCGTCGATCTCGGCCGGTGGATATTGCGCAAGGCCTGTATCGAATGCATGAAGTGGCCGGAAGCGGTCAGCGTCGCGGTCAATTTCTCATCGCAGCAGTTCCATCAGCGCGACGTGCTGAGCGAAGTCCGGTACGCGCTGGAAGTGTCGGGGCTGCCGGCCTATCGCCTCGAAATTGAAATCACCGAGTCCTCCCTGCTGCGCAACACGCAGTGGACCCATGACGCGTTAGCGCAGTTGCATGCCGCCGGCTGCCGGATCTCGCTCGACGACTTCGGGACCGGATATTCAAGCCTCAGCTATCTGCATAATTTCCCGCTGCAGAAGGTGAAGATCGACCGCTCGTTCCTCGAGGGGATCGATACGCATCGCCCGCTGACGCTGCTGCGCGGCGTCGCCCGACTCAGTGCGGATCTCGGCATGTCTGTGGTGGTGGAGGGCGTCGAGACCAACGAGCAGCTCGAACTGATCAGCGCCGACGGCACGATAACCGAAGCCCAGGGCTATCTGTTCAGCCGCCCGGTGCCGGCTGCGCGCATCCGCCAGTTGCTTGAGGCCTCGCATGGCCGGCGTGTGGAACGCGATGTGGATACGGCCCGCACCTCGGCCTGATCTTCCGCGATACTTCAACAAAGCCGTCACGTTTCATTTCAGTCATGCCCGCTTGGTAAAAGGTTAACCAAGTTAGGGCAGAACCTTTGACAACTTTTAATAAAGCTTTAACCTTCGCCTTACTCACGTACTGACAGCGTTTCGTGCGCCTGGAGATGGAATGATGGCTGCGGCCGATCAAGTAACTGGTATCTCTGCGCGCAATCAAGACATTCTCGACCGGGTTGACTACCGCCTCGCGGAGACCGAGGCCGAGAAGGAGGCGATCTATAGCCTCCGCTATCGCGCCTATTTGCATGAAGGCGCCATCGAACCGCGCACCGAGCGTCGGCTTAAAGACCGCTTCGACGACATGCCGAATTCCTGGACTTTCGGCATCTATATGGATGGCGAACTGGCCAGCTCGCTGCGGATCAGCGTCGGCTCGCCGGACAATCCGGACACCCCCGCGGTGGACGCCTTTGGCGACCTGCTGCGTCCGCAGATCGAGGCCGGCAAGACCATCGTCGATCCCAATCGCTTCGTCGCCGATCCGGCTAACCGCACCAAGTTTCCTGAACTGCCTTATCTGACGGTCCGCCTCGGTTACGTCGCCTGTGCTTATTTCAATGCGGACATCGGCACGGCCACCGTTCGCGCCGAGCATCGCGCCTTCTATCGCCGCGTGTTCCTGCAGACGCCGCTGTGCGAGCCGCGGCCTTATCCCACGCTCGTGAAGCCGCTGTGCCTGATGGCAGCGGATTTCAGCGTGGTTCGCGAGAAAATCTTCGAGCGCTATCCGTATTTCCGCTCGAGCCAGTTCGAACGCCGGGCCTTGTTCGAGCGTAGGAGCGAGCCGCTCGCACCCGAACTGCACACGCCCGAGTTTCAGTTATTGCAGGTCGCGTCGGTGCAGCAGCCGTAAGCCGGGTCTGCAGCAGGTCGACTCAGGATTTCCGAACGGCCGCACGGATGTCGCGGCCGTTTTTCGTGGATTCCGGCGAAAAATGGGGCGTATGCGCGCCTCGCTTCACCATCGCGCCATATTTCATAAGCATTAACCATGCCGTTGTTTTTCGGCGGCCTGTGGCTTTTGATCGGTTTTGGCAACATCCCATCAAGGTTGACGGAACGTTCGCTTAACCAACGCCCTGTAGACCCAAGACAGTTGCTTTAGGTGACAGTTGGTTAAAGCGTGAGCGTGGAGGCTCCGGGAATGATTCAGCAGATGCGTATCCTCCAGGGATTGAAACTGGCTGCCGTGCTGGCTGTGGCGCTGACGATGGGCGCCTGCGCGAACAAGAACGGTCTTGGCGGCGCCGATGGCGCGATGGCCGGTGCTGCTGCCCCGGGCAGCCAGCAGGACTTCGTCGTCAATGTCGGCGACCGCGTGTTCTTCGAGAGCGACCAGACCGAACTGTCGCCGCAGGCCATGGCCACCCTCGACAAGCAGGCCCAGTGGCTGCAGCAATACAACCGCTATTCCTTCACCATCGAAGGCCATGCGGATGAGCGCGGCACCCGTGAATACAACATCGCGCTTGGCGCCCGCCGCGCCCAGTCGGTGCGCAGCTATCTCGCCTCGCGCGGCATCGAGTCGGGCCGCATGCGCACGATCTCCTACGGCAAGGAACGCCCGGTCGCGGTGTGTAACGACATCTCGTGCTGGTCGCAGAACCGGCGTGCGGTGACCGTGCTGAACGCCGGCGCGTAAACCCGATTTTGTGTTAAGGAAGCGGCGTCTGCCTGTTGGGGCAGGCGCCGTTTTTGTTTTGAACGTCGTTTTGTCGCTGCCATCAGTCACAATTCCGGCGTAGTGCAGCACTCATCGTCACAAGCGTCCATTTGGCGCTTTCCAGCCATCGTTCAGGCCAAGATGTCATTCAGATCACAGTCGCTCGCCGGTGCCGCTCTTTTCGCTCTTTTGCTTGTCACGGCGCCGCCGGCCTCGGCGCAGTTCTGGGGCCAGCAACAACAGCAGCAGCCGCAGACCTACGGCCAGCAGGATGGCGGCGTCGATCCGGAAATGCGGATCGAGCAACTCGAGAACCAGTTGCGCAAGCTGACCGGCCAGAACGAGGAGCTGCAATATCGCAACCGCCAGCTCGAGGATCAGCTGCGTCAGTTCCAGGCGGGCGGTGCGCCGCCGGCCGCTGCGGCTCGTCCGAATGCCGCTGCAGCGCCGGTTCAGCAGCCGGTCCCGCTGCAGGCTCCGCAGGGTGGTTATAATCAGCCACCGGCCGCCCCGCAGCCCGGTTATGGCCAGCAGCCCTATAACCAGCAGAGCAACGCGGCCCCCGCGCCGATTGCTCAAGACCC
>WPCJ01371457.1_pt1 | contig 53812 bp, 49 predicted proteins | sample 5399831 | NCBI WGS metagenome assembly WPCJ01 (sample SAMN12869470, study PRJNA574797) | sludge metagenome | isolation source: wastewater treatment of pH10 | place: China:Beijing | collected 2019-05-20
CATTGCAAACCGCCGCTTGCAGCATCGATTGCAAGCCGCTTAAACTTTAACCCTAGATGAGCCAGATCCTCCCTTCTCGAAATGCCTGAGCGGTCTCAAATTATCTGACGACGAACACGGAGCGGATGTCGCCCGATTCACAATTCACCCGGCCGGCTGCACGCTGTGGAATTCCACACCGCATATCGAGGAGCAAAAGCCTGGCGGGACCACCTCGGTCGCGCGGCGGCAGAAACCCGATCCGCTCCATTTTGGCCACGGCGGCCATTTTCGGGCAGAAGACCGGCCGGCCGCGCTCGGCTTCGTCTCACCGTCCGGAAAAGGCAGTCAATCCGGCTTCGTCGCCATCGTCGAGACGAGGCGCGTCGAATTCTTCCCAGCCTCGCGATCGTGCCCACGCAGCGAACGCCTTTATTCTTTCGAAGAAACGTCTCGTCTCATCGATCGTACCAAAGTCGGCCATAGGCCTCGATTTCCGGTCCATATCCGCGAGCACCACGTCGGCATCCGCCAGCACGGCGATAGGATCCGAGACGCCATAACTGAAGAACGGGCGCTGCGGATCGAGAGCGAGTGTCAGGCGCCTCCAGGATCTCAGACCTTGCGCCGAGAGAAAGGTCGCTGCGCGGCTGCTGTGGCTGTCACGGCCCCAAGGAAGAGCGATCGGAGATAACCGGCGGTCGAGACCATGAGCCAGATCGTTCCTGGTCATGTAGGAGCGATCCATCTGAAGAATTTGCCCGCGCGCCGTCAGCGCCGATTTCCTGAAGATGCGGTGCCCGAACTCGAGCGCATCTTCGAGACGGTCGGCGCGAAACGTGTCGCCGACGAAGCGTTTTGCGAGGCGATGCGGCTTTTCGATCACGAGCGGGACCGGGGGAACGACCCGCCGGAAATTCGAGACGAACCAGACCGGCCCGTCCGTGCGGTAGTGGACCATGCCGTCGATGACGAGAAGTCGCTCGCAGGCAGCTCTATGTCGCGTGATCGCGTCTTCCTTTCCGCTCCATTCGACCGTCCCCGCGAACTCGGTTTCGACGGAGAGTTGAATTCCCGACAGGGACGACATCCTTGGGTCGTGCTGATGGTAGAGGGGATCGTGAACATCTTCCTCGGGCGGGATGTCGCGCCAGTAATACTGACCCAGATCTCCAAGATATTCGGATATCTGGAATGGGGTATCCTCCGGCGGATTCGTCAGGGGCAACCATAGCTTTCCGTCCCACCCCGTGAACGAAACCGTCTCTTTCGAGCGCGCGCCTGGAACGGCGACGACGGCATCATGCTGCACCTCGGAAGACGTCACAGAAGCGATCTCGTACTCCATTTCCGCCAGAAAATTCTGGCGTTGATAGCGCCTTCCTCGCTCCAGTTTCACTGTTGCGGGATATCCGAACCAACCAGTATGGCGAATGAGTTCCATGGAGCACCCGAAAGACAGTGTTTCAGGTGAATCTAGAAGCAAGGTCAGCAAGAGCGAAATTCGGGCGCGATGGCGCACCGGTCGCTGCGCGGATGACGCGGAAGCTTCCACTGAACTTCCGCGAACTGCGTGACGCTCCAGACCTCGGCACCCGGTCAGTCCGTCCGCGCCGGCATGCGGACGACCCGCCACGGAACTTCGGGTGAAGCCGCTCTATTCGACCGGCCTGGCCGAGTCTTTTCTCTCCCTTGTCCAGGCTAATTGCCGCTTCGCCGACGGCCTGCAAGCGATATCGAATTGAGTATCTGCTTTAGCGTCTTCGTTCAGCTACGCCCGGGCGCAATCGGCTACGATGCGCCGAAGTGCACCCGGATCTTCACGATCCACGCGAGCGTTCAATGCGGTGACGTTCAATACGCACTGACCGTGTCCCTCTCGAGATCGTCGTGCATTTCGGCCCGGATCCGACCCCGCTGCGTGCCGATGAGATCCTCCAATGTCTGTTGAATCTCAGCAGCGAAAAGCTCGCGGACCCTCTCTTCGTCTATATCCAAAAATACGTCGATGTCGCTGTCCGGCCTTTCTTCGCCCCTTTTTTACAGCCAGCTCCCGTATCCAGTCGGCGTCGTAGCCACGGTCGGCAAGCAGCATTCGCGAACGATTGGAGTGTCGGTGACTGCTCTCGGCCCTAAAAAGCCGAGCTTCTTCTCTTTTAAGCATCTTCTTCCTGCTTCGGCCACTGGTGCGGCTCGATTCACTGGCCATTCCCGGAAGTCCTCCGGTTGGGCGACGCCTAATCTCAGGATGTTGTTCGCGGCATTAACGTCGGCATCGAAGATGCTGCCGCATCCAGTGCAGACGAAGCGGGAACGGCTGATGAGGCTGGCCGCATCGACGGTCCGCGCAGGGGCTGCAACACTGCGAGGTGGGCCGGATCGACGACGACGATCCGCGAGCCGTACCACGGCGCTTTGTACTTAAGCATGGTCCGGATGATCCGCGGCGACGCCTTGAGCAACCACCGGTTCTCGTTAGCTCGCTTCTGCACTAGCGTTCCCGGCGCCTCGACCGTGCCGCGGCCGGTCGTCGTCATCTCCTTCACCTTCTGTCGTTTATGACTGTTGCCGGGCTTTTAGATCGGCTCGCGCGCGCTGCCCGTTCTAGGTCGCACTGCGTACGCGAGTCGGCTGCCGCCACGGCGCTGTCCGAGCTAATCGGACAATCTCTTTACGCCGGATCGTGGTCGATACCGGCGAGCAAGCTTTTTGCGCTGCTCGACGAGAAAGTCCACGAGTGCGCGGGTCTTGGCCGGCATCTGCGCGCGGGACGGCACATAGAGATAGAAACCCGGAAACGGCTGGCACCAGTTTCGCAGAACGCGCACCAGCGTTCCACTCTCCAGATGCGGGCGGACGCACAGATCGATGTGTTGAATCAAGCCGATCCCCTGCAATGCCGCACGCATCATGCTGTCGTCGTCATTGAAGACGGCATTGCCCTGGGATTCGTAGACCACGGTGCGAGCCTCCGATCCCGGCGTGTCGAACGACCAGCGGTCGATCGAGCCGCTCGACGCGAAACGATAGGAGAGGCAGTTGTGCTTTATGAGGTCGGCGGGTGATTTGGGAACGCCGTAGCGCTTCAGGTATTCAGGCGATCCGACAATCGCCATCTCCAGCGGCGGGGTGATCGCAACTGCCACCATTCGGTCCTCCAGGCTCTCTCCCAAGCGGATACCGGCGTCGAGGCCTGCAGCCACGATGTTGGTGAAACCGTCATCGGTCACCAGTTCCAGGCGCAGTTTAGGATAGCGCGTGAGAAATTCTGCCATATGTGGTTCGAGCAACGTTCGCGCGGCGACGCGTGAGACGGACAGACGAATCTGGCCCGTCGGTTCGCTGCCGACCTCTCCCAATTCCGTGACGGCGCGCGCGATCCCGGTCAGCGCGGGCTGAAGCGCGTCGAACAGACGCTGACCTTCCTCGGTCAAGGACATATCGCGTGTCGTGCGGTTGAGCAGGCGGACGTTGAGGTGCCGTTCTAGCGATTTTATGTGCTGGGACAGCGCGGCACGCGTTACCCCTATCTCCAAGGCAGCCTTCGTGAAGCTACGGCGGCGGGCGACGTGAACGAACCACGCCATGGCGGGGAGCTGGGATGGGTCGAGTGTCATATTGTTAAGTTTTACTAACCAGTGATGTCATGTCTAGGCGATTTATCCGGTTCGATGTCCTGTTTTATAGTCTCGGTCATTCAACAGAGAGGTGCGGTCATGGGCAAGATCACGTTCAAGAATACCAATAATCCCGCCATCGACATGTCGGCGGTCATCAACTTCCCGAACGAATTCGATCAATCCAAATCCTATCCGGCGGTGGTCGTGTCCCATCCCGGCGGCGGTGTGAAGGAGCAGACCGCAGGCACCTATGCGAAGAAGCTCGCCGAGCAGGGCTTCGTCACAATCGCCTATGATGCGTCCTATCAGGGCGAAAGCGGCGGCCTGCCGCGGCAGACCGAAAACCCTTCCGTGCGTACAGAGGACGTCAGCGCCGTTCTCGATTATCTGACTACACTGCCTTATGTTCAGCTCGACAAGATCGGCGCGATGGGGATCTGCGCGGGCGCCGGGTACACCGCGAACGCGGCCATTAACGATCCGCGCATCAAGGCCGTTGGGACGGTGAGCGCGGTCAACATCGGACAAATGTTCCGAAATGGCTGGGACAATAACGTCAAGGACGCCGACGCCAGCCCGCTGATCAAGATGGGCTCGGATGCTCGCACGGCGGACGTAAAGGGTGGCGAACCGGCGCGGTTCCCGCTTGCTCCAATGAATGAAAAGGACGCACCAAACGAGGAGTTGCGTCAGGCGTGGGAATACTACCACACGCCAAGCGCCCAATATCCCACGGCGCCCGGCTACATGACCGCGCGCAGCCTAGACCAGATCATCCCGTACGACGCCTACAGCAAAGCCGAAGCGTTTCTCACGCAGCCGCTGCAGATCGTTGCCGGCAGCGAGGCCGGCAGCAAATGGATGAGCGATGATCTGTACAAGCGCGCCGCCAGCAAGGACAAAGCCATGCACGTCGTGAAGGGCGCAAACCACATGCAAATGTATGACGGCGAGAAGGAAATCGCCGAAGCCGTCAGCGTGCTCGGCACGTTCTTTCAGAAGCATCTGAAGGGCTAATCGCGCATGAGACAGCGCGGAATTTTTCGCGCCGTCTTTCAGAAGCGCAAATTACGGAACGGAGGATACCATGAAGAGCATCAAATTTCAGAACAACGATATGGCCTGGGAGATCGCTGCGCTGATCCTGACGCCGCCCGATTTCGATGCGAAGAAGAGCTATCCGACGATCGTCAGCGTCCACCCTTTCGGTAGTTGTAACGAACAGACATCAAGCGCTGTTTACGGACAAGCGCTCGCGAAGCAAGGTTTCGTCGTCATCGCCTATGAGGCAACTACCAGGGCGAATCCGGCGGCAGCCCACGCTGGATCGAGGATCCGACCCAACGCGTGGAGGATGTGAGCCATGTCATCGATTATGCCGTGACGCTGCCTTATGTTGACGCCGATCGGATCGGTCCCATCGGCATCTGCGGTGACGGTGGCTATATCCTGAACGCAGCCCTCACCGAGAAGCGGATCAAGGCGGTGGTCGGCATCACGCCTGTCAACATCGGCCGGCTGTTCCGCGAGGGTTTTAGCAATTACGATCCTATCGGCGCATTGGAAGCCATGGCTTCGCAACGCACGAAGGAAGCTCGTGGCGGCGAATTGCAGGTAAATGAACTTCTGCCCGCCAGTCCCGAGGTCGCGAAGAAGGCCGGGCTCACCGAGCGAGATATCTTCTAAGCCACAGACTACTACGAGACGCTACGTGGCCAGCAACCCGGTGGCTGGACACGGATGCTGTTCAGCCATGCGCAGAACACGCTGGGCTGGGACGCTTTCGGTTTTATCGAGACGCTGATGACCCAGCCGATGATGTGGTTATCGGCCAAAAGGTCGGCGCGTTCGGTGCTTTTTGCGATGGCATGGAGGCCTATGGCCGTTCGACCGCGTCGAAGAATCGACAGCTCGTCTCGTTGGAGGACTGGTCGCATTACGACATTTACGACAAACCCGAGCCGGTAGGACTGGCGAAGGAGCGGATGATTCCGTTCCCTAAGGAGCATGTCACGGGTGAAGCCGCCAACGCGTGAGCCCGCGGCTTACGCGCCGCCAATCACAACTATCCCCGCTGCACGGGTGCGCACCGGGGATAGGCACCGAGGGCAGGCAGCGTGAATACCTCTTTAAGCTCGGTAATTGTGGGGAACGACATGACCAAGGTGCTTATTCTTGGTGCAAGCGGCCAAATCGCACAATGGGTCGTCAAGGTACTCGCGGACCGATCAGGCATAGACATGACCCTGCTTGTGCGCGATTCAAAAAAGTTGATAGGCAACGAGCCCGACAACGCAAAACTCGTTATCGGCAACGTGCTGGATAAGAAGATTCTCAAGCAGACTATCGCTGGACAGGACATCGTCTACGCCAACCTCACTGGCGACGACCTCGACTTGCAAACCAAGGCCATCGTTGCTGCGATGCAAGCTTTCGGCGTTAAGCGCTTGATCTTCGTCTTGTCGCTCGGGATCTACGACGAGGTGACGGAAAAGTTCGGCAAGTGGAATCGCGACACCATCGGCGATGACCTCAAGCCGTTCCGTCGCGCCGCTGACGTCATCGAGACCTCTGGCCTGCAATATACGCTCGTGCGTCCCGCGTGGTTGACTGACGAAGATGAGGTGGACTACGAGCTGACGCGCAAGGGCGAGCCATTCAGGGGCACGATCGTATCGCGCAAGAGCGTGGGCGATCTGATGGCCAAGGTGATCCTGTCGCCAAACCTGCACATCGGCGCCAACCTCGGCATCAACAAGCCGAACACCGACGGCGACAAGCCGTACTTCATGTGAAAGCGGACGCAGCACACTACAGAGTCCAACAGGCAATCAGTTGCGGACAGGCTCGCTGAAGCAACCGGCAGACGAGCGGACTCAAGTTGTCCGAAATCCAATTTTGGCGCCCGCGTCCCAATCTGGCTCTTCTCGGACGTCTAACGATGTCCGCTTTCGTGCAGTTTTAGGAACAAGAGACATCGAATGGACAGTTACCGAACTTCCTGATTTACGAGTACACGACCGGGGCCTCAGCCCAACGGGAGGACTTCCGGGGATGGCCTGTGCATCGAGCCGCACTCGCGGCCGGAAGCAGGAACAGGATGCTCGCGAGAGCAGAAGCTCGGCCCTTTAGGGCCGAGAGTAGTCGCTGACAGGCCAATCCCCGAAGTCCTCCGGTCGGGTTGGCGATTGGTCTCAAGAGGGGAGTTGCGTCTAGGATGGAGAAGAAGCGCCTCAACTCCGACGGTTCAGCCATGGACATCCTGGAAGAAGATCTCGGGTATCACGGATATACGGTGCAAGTTAGACGCTTGGGCTCGGGTTGGGTTGCGCGGATTAAAAGACCTGATGGCATTTTGTTGCCACGCTCACCGCTCACCGGAGATCTGCTTCAACGAGAGAGCGTCATCGAAGAGGCGAGGCAGCGGATCCTACAGGCTGTCGGGGGAGAACGAGAATCGGGCTGAGCGATATGAGCCTGAGAGCACGGCGCCTATGGCGTACTGCGGAAGGCCCTGCGTTCGATCTCGGCGGCCACTGAGGGCGCCTCGTCGGCGGAGATGGGCGGAGAGTAGACGAAACCCTGTACGACGTCGCAATCGAAACCGGCGAGCACGTCGACTTCCTCTCGCAGTTCCGCGCCTTCCGCAACGACCGTCATTCCCAAGCCGTGCGAAAGGGCAATCATTCCGCCAAGCAACTTCCGTTTCTCGGGAGCGACCGACACCCCGTCCACGAAGCTTCGATCGATCTTCAGGCAGTTGAAGGGGAGGCGGGTGAGATAACCAAGCGAGGAATAGCCAGAGCCGAAATCGTCCAGGGCCAGCTGGACGCCTAGTGCCGACAGGCGGGTAAGGGTGCTGCGGACGCGGTTCTTGGTGTGATCCACGAACAGGCTCTCGGTCAGCTCCAAACACAGCAGATCCGGGGGGAAACCTGTCTCCGCGAGGGCGGCCGAGACCACGGCTTCGAAATCGCCGCTCCAGATCTGAGCCGGAGAGACGTTCACGGAGACGGCCCGCCTGGGCAAACCCGCGTCCAGCCAGTCGCGCCCCTGCCGGCAGGCGTTACGCAGGACCCACCGGCCCAGATCGACGATGAGGCCGGAATTTTCCGCGATGGGTATGAACTCCGATGGCGATATGGGGCCGCGCTCCGGGTGTGACCAACGCACCAGCGCTTCGAAACCGATGACGCGGCCGGTCTTCAGATCCAGTTGTGGCTGGTAGTGCGTTTCGAGTGCGCCGGCTTCGACGGCTTGACGCAGACGCCGACCGAGATCCAACTTCTGATCGACAGCTTGTGCGTGTGCGGGCTCGAAAAGCCGCGCTTGACCGCGTCCGGCCTCTTTCGCCATGTAGAGTGCGAGGTCGGCATTGCGCGCTGCGACCTCCGCCGTCTTGCCATGTTCCGGGAGAACGGCGATGCCTATGGTGGCGCCGACGCAGGCCTCACCTTCAGTGAGATCGACGGGCACCGACAGCTTGCGGATGAGCCGGGCTGCAAGCTCCAGGATGGCGCAATGGGTCGTTCGATGTCCGTGCAGCAAGACGGCGAATTCGTCCCCGCCGAGCCGCGCGACGAACGACTTCGGATCGGTCTCCCGCCGCAGGACATCCGCGACGTGGATCAGCAATCGATCGCCGGCGAAATGGCCGAGCGTGTCGTTGACCTCTTTGAAGCGGTCGAGATCGACGAGCAAAAGCGCTCCGTTGCTGCCCTCGGACCCGCTCTCCTCGACCAAGGCGGCCAGCCGGCGCTTGAAGAGGGCCCGATTGGCGAGCCCTGTCAGAGGATCGGTATAGGCCAGCTGCTCCAGGCGACGCTCGGCTTCCTTTCGGTCCGTGACGTCCTGCGCCGTGCCGATGATGCCAATGAGGTTGCCGTGAACGACCTCCGCCTTGCAGATCACGGCCAAGTCCCGCGTTGTACCATCGACAAGCTTGATGCGAAGGTCGATCGCCTTGGTTTCGCGAGTTCGCAGTATCTCCTTCTGCATACTGCAAAAGCGCTCGGCACCGTCGTCGAGAAAATAAGTCCTTATGCTTGTGTCGTTAGGTTCGAACGTGCCGGGGGCGAAGCCGAGCAAATCATAGAGTTCCGGAGACCATGTCGTTCTGGTGCCGTCCAGACGGTACTTCCAGGTTCCGATCCTCCCGAGCCGATGAGCTTCCTCGAGAGCTCGCGTACGCTCTTCGAGCAATGCCCTGGCAACGCTGAGCTGAGTGATGTCGCTGGCCGTACCGCGATATCCGCGGAACGTGCCGTCGTCGGAGAAGATGGGTTTTCCGCTCGTGCGGATGCTGATTCGAGATCCATCGTTTCCAATCGACGTGTAAACGAAGTCGCGGAAAGGACGATGAGCTTCCATGTCCGCCCGATGGCAGGCCATCAAATCCCGTTCTTCGGGCGCGAAACTCAACTCCCAGCGTGCCTTGCCGCCGGAAGCTACGTTCTGCAAGGCAGCGTTGCCATCGAGAACCTTCGAGTATGGGAGCAGTCTGTGGTCCGGACCGCTTTCCCAGCACCAGTCCGAAGCTGTGCTGACGAAATCGGCAAGCCTTTCCTCACTTTCCGTCTGCTGTTGCAGGGCGGAGGTTTCCTGCGTGACGTCGCGCACGATGCCGAATACGCGTTGGACCTGACCTTCCTGGTCGAACTCCGGTTCTCCGTGGACAACGCAGTCAAGTAGACTACCGTCGCTTTTGCGGATGCTCGTTCGAACTGCATACGCAAGCCCCGTTTTCCAGCATCTGACGTAGTGTGTTTTCAACAGCCTCCTGGTTTCCGGCTCCGAACGTTCTTGCACCGTTGCGATCGGGATGAAGCCCTCGATCGTGACGCAGTCGTAAAACTCGGCGAATTCGGGAGAAACCCAGATATCGGTTGCAGCGGCACTGTGCGATTCCCAATAGCCGATACGGGCTATCCTCAAGGCACGGCGCAACGACTGCTCGTCATGCCAGCGACGGAGTGCCTCTTGGGCGGGAGGCCGCCCCAACGGAAGTTTTCGAACGGCCATCTTTCCCACCAAGACGCGCGCACAATGATACTACTAACTTGATCCACGTGACGTTAAAGAATTGGTGAGGAGCAGCGAAGATGGCAGCCCATTCGTAACCTGTGGTGTAATTTATGTGAATGCTTTCGGCCGCTACGGGGCAGGCGCTCAAACCTCGATCAGAGAGATCCATCTCCCATATGTCACGCATCGGCGAACCTACAAAGAACAACGCCCCAGTAGCATCCTATAGTTCATTTCGGCTAAAGCGCAATTTTAGGTGGTAGCTATCTTGCCTGGTCCGAAAAGGGGGTCGTAGCGATCGGCACGCATTTCTAACCGATGGTGGCATGCGGCGATCTGATCCCGATAAGGATCGGTCGGCGACACCCTTGGGCCGATGGATCGTTGGCCGCAGTGCCCCAGGAGTGCCATTGCTCTGCTGCTTCGATCGCGAAATCCGATCGTCATACTTTGAGGGCAGCAAGGCGTCATGCTGTACGGCGACGCCTATTCCGGTTTCGCGGATTGGCTCCGGATTTTTCGATCCGGGCATGGAGATGATGGAACAAGCCATTTGTCGTCGATGATGTCGCGAAAAAATTCGGGAGATCATCGGCGCCTAAACTCTTCTGCGGTGGCAAGAGGCAGGTGCATACACTCATTCCAAGTTCAGCGGTTTTCAGCAGTAAGGCGGGGACGTTTTGGTCTGAAACGCAGGACCACCTCACGTCGGTAGACGAGCTTTCCAGAGATAATAGGCTATCGTCGCGGTCTTTCTGCTCATTCATGCTCTGATCGTGTTCTGGAGCCCTCTCCTCCGACGAGGCGAGTTGGTAGACCTTTTCCCCAATCCTCAGGAGGGAAGGCATCGACTTCGAGGGCGAGGCGAGCGATTCTTTGTCCCTAGGCTGCGCCAGATGCTGGCACAGGATGTCCGGAGACAATGTCTGAATGAGCTCAACGTCACAAGAACATGTCGGGTTCGCAGCTATTTCGAGGGAATTTGAGACCTCTGATGTCGGGCGCGCGTATGCCCGGCGGCACGGCATCAAAGCTGCCGCACATTTGACGGTTACGGATGACGAAACGGCCTCTCTGATCGCAGCCCATCTGGCGCCCCGGATCGAAGGACGGACTGTGATCGAAATCGGGGGAGGTATCGGGCTGCTTTCCCTTCACTTGGCCAGGATCGCCAGGCGCGTCTATTGCATCGAGGCCAATCCGCTTTGGTCACTCAGCTTCGTGGAGCTTCTGATGAAAGCCAAGCCGGCCAACGCTTCCTTTCTCTTCGGCGCGGCTGACGAGTTTGTCGGAACGATATCCGGGGAAGTGGCGCTATTTTGCACCCATTCGGGTGTCGGTCCGATGACCTCGGTCGCGAAGAAGTTCGCGCCCGAGGTCATCGACGTCTACGGCGAACTCGTGGCCGCTAACCCCTCGGCGTTCGATCCCTTCGCCCGCGAGGCCAGGCGCTTCGTGTAGGGGACCTGGGGCTCCGCGCACATCACCAGCGTGGCGCGAGCGAGGGGGCCGATCGGCACAGGTCCCACGACCGTCGGCCGATGTAAGCAGACATTCCAAGGCTGAAAGCGTGTTGCATTACTCGCCGAAGTCGCGTCTCGGTATGGACTTTTCCTTCGCGGCTATCCGGATTTCCCTGTGGAATCCGCACCACCGCGCCGGCCGAGAGGCCGGTCCGGAGGCGGCGAGGTCTAGCCGTAACATGAACCTCGCTGCGCAGGGGAAGGCTGCTCGCGCAGGAGCAGCTTCTCCCTGATCGGAGAAGCGGATTCCCCCATCGGTCACGCGCACGTGTGGCCGACCGATCGCGCCCTGCGGCGCGCCCTCCGACGTCCTTCATGGACCGCTGACAATCCGCGCGACAGCCGGCCCCACGACGACCACACATGCCTCCGCGCGATCCTTGCAGGTCGCGGGAGGGTGACGCGGTCGCCGGAGGCGAGAAGCACCGGAATGTCCTCGCCCGAAGCCGGCAGTCGTTCGGAAAGGGCCATCGCCCGACGGGCGATCGCCAAGGCCGCGGCCGCGTGGACGCTCGACCCGTAGCGGGGAGCGAACTTCATCAGGCCGATGATCGAGGTGTAGGCGGGATTCACCAAAACAAGTCGGACTGACCGGCGCACGCAAACGCGCGCTAATGCCTCGGCGAAGGAGGAATACGCGAAGGACGACAGCATGCGGGCACGTTTCTTGCCGTTCCGGTCTCCAGCTCCGCGCGCTTGCGAGTGAAGTCCAGCTATTCGGCCGCGACGGGGACGCCCAACCGGTCCGCGAGTGCTGCGATTTCCGCGGCGGCCTTGCGGATCATGTCGAGGCGCTGCGCCCTGGTCTTGCCGTAGCTGACGAGGTCGATGCGACGCGTCATGACCGGCTTGCCGGGCGCGCCCGGCACGCAGGTCAGCGGGTTGCCGGTGGCGTCCGTCAGCGTGAGGGCGACGTGATCGACATTGAGGTCCACGCCCAGACAACCGCCAGAAAATCCGGTCTCCGAGGGATCCGCAAAGTCCTGACGCAGCATGACGGAGACGTACCAGCGCCCGCCATCATCGCAACGGAAGCGGTACGACAGCGGCTTGCCCCCGGCGAGCGCTTCGCGGATCTCCGCGGCTCCGTGCTCGAAGTGGAGACCCGTGAAATAGGTCGATCGCAGCGTGTGGCCGCTCTTCATGGCTTCGTCGTGGGCCAGATAGCCCAGCATCTCCGGAAGCCGGAGTTCGAGGTCGAACGTCGCATCCTCGCGCCCCGTCAACCGGACGAACGGATTGCCGCCGGCCCGGCTACCGTCTCCCTCGATGAAGAACTGCGAGGAGCGGGCCGCTCGCCATGCCCTGATCCAATCCTTGTGGTCGTCGAAGCCGTTGTCGGCGAGGTAATGCTGAGCGTTGAACAGCTTGCGGGATCCGAAGCAGATGCGCGGATCATCGATCCGCGCACCGGCCTGGACCTGCCTTGCCTCGAGCGTCGCCAGGCGCCACCGGTGCTGGTGGAGGGAGAACCGCTTGCGGTGCCGGCGTTCGTCTTCGGTGGCGCGCCGAAGCGCCCTCTCGGCGTCGTTGATCTTCCGGCGCAACGCGCCGACGCGCACGTCGAGTTCGGCCACGCGGAGCTTGGCAAGTTCCGTGATCGCGTCGAGCTTGCCCTTCAGCTGGCGGTGGATCCCGTCCAGCGTCTTCGCCGATATGCCGAACTGCTGATAGAACGAGACGGCGAGATCGCCGGTGAACTTGCGCCCGGAGCGCAGGGCCGCGTGGAGCCTGCGCTCGACCCGCGACTCCAGCGCCGCCCTCGCCGACAACGCGGATGGCCGGCTATCCGGGTCGTGAAGGTGCGGACGAGCGATGACAAGGGCGAGACCTGCGCGGCGAGGACCGCGACGATCTCTACGATTTGCATCGTATTTTACCGGTTAACGCTGGGCCGCTCTAGCGAGGATTCCACACGGGAATCCGGATAGCCCATTTTCGAAGCTGTCCTTTGGTCGCGACCGCCTGCTGCCGCCGGCTTCCCGGCAGCTGCACGCAGGCCAAAAAGAGCCCCGACCGCGGAACGTGCGCGCTCCGGTTCCGTTGAGAGGCGTAATTCGAATCCTTCCAAACTAGAGCGGGGACACATGGCCAAATCCACGAAGCGATCGAACGCGGGCGTCAATATCCACGACCAAAAGCTCGTTCGGGGCGAGGGCGGCGAACTGCATCAGATCGCGGGCGACGGCGACGAGGTGCTGACGACGGCACAAGGCGGCCCGGTCTCGGACGACCAGAACTCCCTGAAGGTGGGGGCCCGCGGCCCAACTCTGATCGAGGATTTCCATTTCCGCGAGAAGATCTTCCACTTCGACCACGAACGCATCCCGGAGCGGGTCGTGCATGCGCGGGGCTACGCCGCGCACGGTTTCTTCGAGAACTACAAGTCACTGGCGAAATACACGCGGGCGGATCTGTTTCAGCGCGCTGGCGAGAAGACGCCGGCCTTCGTCCGTTTCTCGACGGTTGCCGGCAGCAAGGGATCCTTCGATCTCGCTCGCGATGTTCGCGGGTTCGCGGTGAAGATCTATACACAGGAGGGCAACTGGGATCTCGTCGGCAACAACATTCCCGTATTCTTCATCCAGGACGCCATCAAGTTCCCGGACCTGGTCCACGCCGTGAAGGAGGAGCCGGACAGCGCGTTTCCGCAGGCGCAGTCGGCGCACGACAACTTCTGGGACTTCATCTCACTGACCCCGGAAAGCATGCACATGGTCATGTGGCAGATGTCGGACCGGACCATTCCACGCTCCTTCCGCTTCATGGAAGGTTTCGGTGTCCACACCTTCCGCTTCGTGAATGCGAAGGGGGAGTCGACGTTCGTGAAATTTCACTGGAAGCCCAAGCTTGGCCTGCAGTCGGTTATGTGGAACGAGGCCGTGAAGATCAATGGTGCCGATCCCGACTTTCACCGGCGCGACCTGTGGACGGCCATCCAGACCGGCAACTATCCGGAATGGGAGCTGCAGGTCCAACTGTTCGACCAGGATTTCGCCGACAAGTTCGATTTCGACGTCCTCGACCCGACCAAGATCATTCCGGAAGAGATCCTTCCCCCGGTGCCCATCGGCCGGCTTGTTCTCGATCGCATGCCTGACAATTTTTTCGCCGAGACCGAGCAGGTCGCGTTCATGACGCAGAACGTGCCGCCCGGGATCGACTTTTCCAACGATCCGCTGCTGCAGGGCCGCAACTTCTCCTATCTCGACACGCAATTGAAGCGCCTGGGTAGCCCGAATTTCACCCATATCCCGATCAACGCGCCGAAGTGCCCGTTCGCCCATTTCCAGCAGGACGGTCACATGGCCATGCGCAACCCGGTGGGTCGCGTCAACTACCAGCCGAACTCGTTCGGAGTGGGCCCGAGGGAGACCTCTGCGCGAGGCTTCACCAGCTTTCCTGAGAACGAGGCCGGTGAGAAGCGCCGCCTGCGGTCCGAAAGCTTCGCGGACCACTACAGTCAGGCGCGGCAGTTCTACATCAGCCAGACCGAGGTGGAGCAGCAGCATCTCGCCGCCGCGCTGACTTTCGAGCTCAGCAAGGTCAAGACGCCGGTGATCCGCGAGCGGATGGTGGCGCATCTCCTCAACATCGACGACGCTCTCGCGCATAAGGTGGCCGACAAGCTGGGCCTGCGCGAAATGCCGGAGCCTGCGGACGCCGCCGTTCCCACACGACGGGATTTGGACCCTTCGTCGGCGTTGAGCATTCTAGCGAAGGGCCCGAAGCGGTTCGAGGGACGCAAGCTCGGGATCCTGGTGTCGGGCGGTGTCGATGCCAAGCTCTTGGCCGCGCTAAAGGCGGCCATCGCGAAGGAGGGCGGCACGTGCGAAATCGTGGCGCCGAAGGTTACCGGGGCCGAAGCCGATGACGGGTCCATCGTCGAGGCTGACGAGATGATCGATGGAGGACCCTCCGTGCTCTTCGATGCCGTGGCGCTTCTGCCGGGGGAGGCCGGCCTCGCTGATCTGCTCGCGGAGTCAACCGCACGGGACTTCGTCGCCGACGCGTTCGCGCACTGCAAATTCATCGCCTACGTGGAGGCCGCTACTCCGCTATTCGTGAAGGCTGGTGTCGCGGATTCCTTGGACGAGGGCGTCGTGGCTCTCAAGGCGAAGAAGGACATTGCGACCTTCGTGGCTATGCTCGGCGATCTGCGCCTTTGGGCTCGGGAGCCCGCGGTCAAGATGCCGTGACATCCGACTTCCAAATTGAAGTTGTACGTGCGGACTAGCACGAAGCTGCGAGTGGGGAGGCGGCGAGGTTCACTGTTGTCCAAGCCTCGTTAGCGCTGTGGGATCCGCGCCACTGGCGCGATCGGACGGCGAAGCTCGCCGAGGCGTTACTAACGATCTTTGGGTATCCGGTTTTTTGTGGAACCCGCATCTATAAAGGGGAGGGCCCGATGACCCTGGTAAACGTTGCCGAACTCGCGGGCGAGTTCGAGGAATGGGCCGCGGTCGGCGTTATCGCTTGACGAATTTCGGCTGGTGCGTCTGCCTATATTGGTAGGCGAGGTCGGTGACTTTCGTCAGAAACTTGGTCGGCAGGTATCCAAAAAGGCACGTCTCCTGTTTAGGTCTAGGCTGGCCCGGCAGGAGCTTGACCGGCCGAAGATGATAGCCCGTCCAAGCGAATACGTTGAATTCGGTGACGTTCACCCAGGACCGGGTCTCATCCAGTTTCAAGCCGTTCTTGATGGATCGAGGAATCTCAATCGCCCAGGGATCGTTCTCCAGAGTCTCGGAGGTTGAAGTCGGAAGAACGTAGACGACCTCTCCATCCCCCTCCGGACGAACAAGCACCACGACGGATGCACGGTCTTTTCGACCTTCTGTCTCGCCCTTGAGCTGCTCTCTTTTCCACAGGTAGGAATAGCTCAAAACCATGCCCGGTTGGGCATTCGGAGGCATGTACATCCGCGCCTTCCTCAGGGACGCATGCCCGGTGCCGGTGCGGTTTCATGATCCTCCTCGTAATCGTAATCATGCTCCGCAGGAGTTTTAGCCGCAAGGATCTGCGCCATCTCGCTGTCCGTCAGGTCGAGCGTGGATTTCGCGAGCCGGAACGACTGCCACATTTCGCGGAACGTGCTTGCGGCAACGATGTACACCGTCTCGCGTCCGTATTTGGTGACCTGAACCGGCTCCTGAAGCGCCTTGTCATGCCAGGCACCGAAATTTCTCTGAACATCCGAAGCGTTGACTGAAGCGGTCATAACACCCTCTCATGGTTGCGTATGTTACGTATAATAAGTATGTTCTGAAAACTTGCAATGAATTATCATGGTACCTCCGTTTGGATTCTTGGTCCCGTTCAGCGGTATCTCGTCGGGGAAGACGCTCAGGAGGGGCTGCCGGCTGTCCTCTTGTGGCGCGACAGACTGACCCTCTCGCGCGCCGCAAGCCTGGCTCTTCAGAGCCGGGTCGAGGAACGTTCCGACTTCAACCGAAGATTGCTAAAAGGAATAGTTAGCGTCCCTGTCGAGACTTTTGCCCGCATTCGTCGCCGTTGTCCTAAGATTCGACACGCAGTTTGCAAATTGAGTTGCCCACGCTTGGCGCCATTAAGGTGCGAAAGGCCTACAAGTTTAGGATATTCCCGAACGGAGCGTAGGAAGAACTGTTCCGGCGGACGGCGGCTGTTGCCGGTTACTCTACAACCTCTGCCTCGATCACAAGGTTCTCGAACGCGAGCGCTCGGATCCGCGACGGCTTACCGCATTCGATCAGATGAAGGGACTGACCGCACTCATTCGTCTCGATCCAGGTCGAGGAGGAGATCGTCGTGCCGCTGAACCAGGGCGGCGCCGTCGGCATCGACATGGGCGGGGCACAGCCCATCTTCATGTCCGACGCCCCGTCGTCGGACTGCCGCGCGTATCGAAGGAACAGCGCAAGAAACTGGCGACGGCGCAGCGCGCGCTCGCGCGTCGCACCAAGGGATCGCGCAACCGGGCGAAGGCCCGGCTGCGCGTGGCTCGCCTGCAGGCGAGGCTCGCAAGGCGCCGCAATGACGCCCTGCACAAGGCGACCACGACGATCGTCAAGAACCATGCCGTCGTCGTGATCGAGTATCTAAAGGTCAATGAGATGACGAAGACGGGCCGCGGCACGGCCGAAGACCTGGGTACACTGGTCCAGAAGCGGGCGAACGAGAACCGGTCGCTGCTCGACGCGTCGCCGCGGATGATCCGGACCATGTGGAGTACAAGGCGCCGTGGTACGGGTCGCGGATCGTCTTCGTCGATCCAGCCCTCACCTCGCAGTGCTGCAGCGCCTGCGGGACGGTCGATGCGGCCAGCCGCATCAGCCGGTCGCGCTTCGTCTGCACCGGCTGCGGCAACATCTTCGATGCCGACGTCAATGCTGCCAGGAACATGCTGAGGATAGCATCAGCCCAACTGGAGGACTTCCGGGGATGGCCTGTGGATCGAGCCGGACTACCGGCCGGAAGCAGGAACGAGACGCTCGCGAGAGCAGAAGCCCGGCCCTTCAGGGCTGAGAGTAGTCACACCGATATCACGCCGTCTCCGAGAAGTCTCAGCATGGCCACCGGGCCGATGCTGAAGAATTAACTCAACTGACCGGTGGCCGCCGGACGGCGATGTGCTATTTTGTCGCACATTCATTTGGGGGCCACCGTGAACGCTATCGACGACGAGAAAAAACCCGAAGATGGCGGGGGCTTCGCCAAGGTCTTCGGTGATATCGCCAACCGCACATCGCAAGCGGCGGGACGCGCGACGACCTTCATGATCGCGGGAGCCGTAGTCCTCGTCTGGGCTGTCTCCGGACCGATCTTCGGCTACAGCGATACTTGGCAACTCGTCATCAACACCGGGACGACCATCGTCACCTTTCTGATGGTCTTCCTCATCCAGAATTCCCAAAATCGAGACAGCGCCGCCATCCAGGTCAAGTTGGACGAGCTCATCCGTGTCAGCGCCGCTCACAACTCGTTCGTAGGGATCGAGCACCTCACGGACGAGGAACTCGAAGAGATCCGAGGCAAATGCGAGCGCCGCGCCGAAGCCGAGAAGGCGGGAGAGCGCACGGTGGAGATCGTCGGAGAGCGTGCCGCCGAGGCAGCGGATGAGGCGACGGGTTCGTGACCGCGCGGCCCAAGCCGGAGGCCCTGACCGGCGAGCTGCTGCGGCTGCGTGAACGCGCATGAGGACGGGGGTAAGGCCGGCCGGTCGCACCTTGTCTCTCAGCATGCTCGCGATCGTCGGCATGATCGGTTGCGCCGGCGCCCAGGAAGACAAGAAGACGGACGACGACAAACCCGCCGATCCGGACACGGGCCAGAGCACGATCGAAGAGACCACCCTGGGTCTGTTGCCCAACCCGTTCACGGACCGCGGCGTGAAGTTCGCGGCGACCTACATCGGTGAAACTCTGGGCAACCCGTCCGGAGGAGCGAAGCAGGGCTCCGTCTACGAGGGGCGCCTGAACCTAGCGGTGGATGCCGATCTCGAGAAGCTCATCGGCCTGCAGCAGACCACCTTCCACGCCAACCTCTTCCAGATCCACGGGGACGGCCTGTCTCGAAGCAATCTGCAGAACTTCATGACCGTGAGCGGGATCGAGGCTCTTCCATCGACCCGTCTCTACGAGATCTGGTTTGAGAAAAAGTGGGGGCATGATTTAATCTCTCTCAAAGTCGGCCAGCTTGCAGCCGATCCGGAATTCTTCAACACCAAATACACGGACGTCTTCACCAACGCCTCCATGGGATGGCCGGCCATAACCTCGGTAAACCTCCCCAGTGGAGGCCCGTCGCCCCCTCTCGCGGCTCCGGGAGCCCGCCTGTCGTTGAATCTCTCAGAATCCGTATCCGTGCTCGGCGCGGTCTTCGACGGCGATGCTGCGGGCCCCGGGACCGACGACCCGCAGCGGCGCAATCGATACGGGACCAACTTCCGGATAAACGATCCTCCGCTGGTCCTGGGGCAGGTCCAGTATTCGTGGAACAACCACAAAGGCGACCCTCGGCTCGCCGGCACGCTCAAGCTTGGCGGTTGGCGGCATTTCGGCGACTTCCCGGACGAGCGTCTGTCGACCGATGGGAAGTCCTTGTTCGATCCGACCGGAAGCGGGACGCCAGCGACCCTCAACGGCAACTACGGGATCTGGGCCGTAGCCGAGCAGCAGGTCTATAGAGTGCCGGGCAACGACGATCGCGGCGTCGGGGTATTTGCCAGGTTGTCTACGAGCCCCTCTGACCGCAACCTCATAGACCTCTATGCCGATGCAGGATTCGAGGTCATCGGACCGAGCGACCGGCGGCCCAACGATAAATTCGGCATGGCGGTTGGATACGCACGGGTGTCGAAAGCGGCGCGGGCCCTCGACCGAGATTATCGCACGTTCGTGGATGCGAGTGCTGCCGTCCGAAGCGCGGAGACGCTTTTCACCGCCGCGTATCAGTACGAAATTCAGCCGGGTTGGAGCGTGCAGCCGACCCTGCAATATATCCTTCACCCAGGAGGCGGAGCGACGGGCCCGACAGGCTCCTACCCCGGCACAACGCTGAGGAACGCCACCGTTTTGGGAGTACGGACGGTCGTGAAGTTCTGAGCCGGAAGCGTATTGCGGACCATGGTCGCTCGCGAAGGCGTTGGACGGCAACCTGGACCGACTTGGTGCACCGTCACGGAAGGTGAGCTGCATGCCGAGCTCGCCGCAGCCGGGCGATTAACCGCGACTCGGACCGAGGGTCCGCGTCAGTCGCGCGGCTTCCCGCGATGCCACGCCTGGCGTCTGAATTCGTCGATCGCCTCATCGGCGAAGGCCTCGGACACGTATACGCCGACCATTTGGCGAGGCGTATTACCAGGCATCGTTTCGTCGATGACGTACCCGCTGCCGTCCTCCAACTGGCGGACGGCATATTGGGATCTTTCCGTTGGCATTTGGCTTCTCCCGGAAACTCGAGGGCGCGACACGGGGCGACCCGGCGGTGGCCACGACGTCCTCAGTTCGCACCGGCAAGCTCTTGCGGCATCTTCCGGTGCTATCCCGCGCTCATCGAAGGGGGCGGGGTAACGGACGTCCCGGTGGGATGCGGGACGTCCGAAACGAAACGTCAGTGCTTGATGTCGGCGGGGAGCTTGCCGCCGTTGGCGGCGAGCTTGGACATGACCTGCTTATGCAGCCAGATGTTCATGCTCGCGCTATCGTTCGTATCGCCGGTGTAACCGAGCTCCTTCGCAAGCTCCTTGCGTGCCGAAAGGCTGGAGTCGATGTCGAGAGCCTTCATCAGGTCGACGATCGAGGTCTTCCATTCGAGTTTCTCGCCCTTGGCGGCCACGGCTTTGTCAAGGATGGGAGCGACATCCACACTTGTGGTCGCTGCAGAAGTCGCCGGCGCTCCGGCCCCGGCTTCCGAGGCGGGTGCAGTTCCCGCAGCGGCAGACTCTGCCGCTCCTGCGCTGGTACCGAAAATGGCGCCCATGATCTTGCCGAAAATGCTCATACGAATCTCCTTCCGTACCGCTGAATGGCGGGAGGGCACCTTACGCCTGGAGACGGCTTCGGCAAGGCGGTAATGAGGTGGCGCCTAGTTGGCGATGAAACTTAGGCGAGCTCTGCATGACGATGCTCGCCGGCCTATCGGCTGTGGTCCGCCAAGCCGGACGCTTTGCAAGGGCGTCGGTCATAGGGAAATTTCGAGCTGGCCCCGATAGCCGAGCTTCCGATGCGCAAATGGGCGCAGCGACACCGCCGTTAGGATCCCCAGAATGGCCTTCGCGATGCAGGTGCTCGTCGCAGTCATCTCCGCAAGTCGGCATCATGGACAGAAAGCTGAACGAGCACCGATAACCAATCCTTTACCGTCCGTGCGCGACCCAAACTGTTACACGGGCATATTTACCGGTCGTTCGGCGGCCATCGGTAGAAAAGTCGCATCAAGTGGAGCCCGATCCGACCCATGTTGCGTATCTATAGCTGCCTTGTGCAGGACCACGATCCCAGTCTACTCGGTTTGGCCGCCCTGATATGTCTGCTGAGCGCCTTCGCGGCCATAAGTCTGCTGCAGCACGCGCGCCGGGCACCTTCCAGGATGCGATACGTCTGGCTGGGCGTCTCCGCGGTCGCAAGCGGTGTCGGAATCTGGGCAACGCATTTCATTGCGATGATCGCCTACGCGCCCGATGTTCCGAGCGGATACCATGTAGGCGGCACCTTCGTCTCTTTGCTGTCGGCGATCCTGCTCGCCGGTGCCGGTTTTTCGCTCGCCCTGATGCCCGGGCGAAGGTTGCAGCCCGCGATCGGGGGTCTGGTGGTCGCGCTCGGCATCGCCACGATGCACTACGTCGGCATGTCCGCATTCAAGGTCCCGGGCAACATTCGATGGGACTTCGCTTTCGTAACTGCCTCTCTCGGCTCCGGCGCCGTCTTCAGCATCATGGCGATGCAGGTCGCGGTGCACGGCCTGCACGCGAAATCCTGGCTGGTGGCGGTGGCGCTTCTGACGGCGGCGATCTGTTCGCTTCATTTCACCGCCATGGCGGGGGTCGAGATCGTCGAAAATCCGGCGATCGCCGTCCCCACTTCGACGATCTCCGATGGATGGCTCGCGCTCGCGGTGACCTGCGCGACGCTGGTGGTCCTCGGTCTGGGGCTCGCGGCGATCGTCCTCGACATCAGGGATTCCCGTCGATCGGAGGTCGAAGTGGGGCGGCTGCGGGAGCTCGCGAACGCATCCGTGGAGGGGCTCCTGATTTGCGACGGCGATAGCATAGTGGATTGCAACACCAGCCTGGCGGAACTGTGCGGACGATCCGGGGCGGATCTGGCCGGGCAGCCGTTGAAGACATGTTTCGCGGACGAAGTCGTCGTGAAGGAGCTTCTTGCGCGGCCGAACGAGGTGCTGGAGACCAATCTGCTGCACGCCGACGGCTCCATCAGCCCGGTCGAGCTGATAGCCAAGCCGATATCGTTCTCGCGTGGTCTTCGCTATGTCGTGGCTGTACGCGACCTGACGGACCGCAAGCGTGCGGAACGGGAAATACACTTCCTCGCCCACCACGACGCGCTCACGGGTCTGCCGAACCGCAACACCTTCCATTCTCGGCTGAACCAGTTGATCGCCGCGAAACAGAGCGGCTTCGCGGTCCTCTATCTCGATCTGGACCGGTTCAAGGAAGTGAACGACCTGTTCGGGCACGCCATCGGCGATGCGGTGCTGCGCTCGGTCGCCGACCGTGTGACCGCGGGGTTGTCCAACGGCGAGACGATGGCACGCCTCGGAGGCGACGAGTTCGCCATCCTCTCCCCCGGAACGGCGACCTCAGCGCAAGCTTCCAAGCTCGCGGAAAGGGTCATCGGTTCGATGCATTCCGGCTCCGACGATGGCGAGATGCGTCCGATTTCGACCAGCATCGGCATCGCGTTGTTTCCGCAAGATGGGACGGACAGCGAGGCACTCCTCTCGCATGCCGACACCGCGCTCTACTGCGCGAAGGCAGATGGCCGGAACACCTTCCGGCTCTACGACGCCGACATGGGGGCTGAAGCCCGCGAAAAGCGGCTTCTCGAGCACGATCTCAGAACGGCCATCGAACAGCGACAGCTGCACCTGTTCTTCCAACCACAACAAGGCGTCACCAGCGAGGATGTCAGCGGGTTCGAAGCGCTTCTTCGTTGGCGTCATCCGGAGCGAGGCGACGTGTCGCCGGGAGTCTTCATCCCGATCGCGGAGGAGACCGGATCGATTCTCGACATCGGCCGCTGGGTGTTGCGCGAAGCGTGCCGGGAGGCGTCCACCTGGGAAAACCGGCTGCGGATCGCCGTGAACGTGTCCGCGGTCCAGCTCTACGAGCCGGACTTCGCAAGGGAGGTGCACGCCATCCTGCTCGAAACCGGCCTTTCTCCGCACCTGCTGGAGATCGAGATCACGGAGACCGCGCTGGTGCGAGATCTCAATCGCGCCCTTGCGGCGCTGCGGCAGGTGAAGGCGCTGGGCGTCTGCATCGCGATGGACGACTTCGGGACCGGCTACTCTTCGCTGTCCAATCTGAGAGCCTTCCCCTTCGACAAGATAAAGATCGACGGCTCCTTCATCAGGTCGGTTAATTCCAACGAGCAGGCCGCCGCGATCGTCCGGGCGGTTCTCGGTCTCGGCCGTGGACTGCGGTTGCCGGTTCTCGCCGAGGGCGTCGAGACCGACGCCGAACTCGAATTCTTGAGAAACGAAGCGTGCGACGAGGTGCAGGGCTATCTCCTGGGCCGCCCGGCTCCCATCGAGGTGTTCAGGAGGATGACGCATCCAGGCCAGGAGTCGAAGACCATCAGTCTAGCCTCCTAACGCGGCAAAACTCTTTGCCGGGGACATATGAAAAATTTGCAACCTGTCAGGACGAACAAGGATTGGCCAGTCGGTCGTCCGTAGTTTAGCCCTCCTGCGCGCGAACGCCTCGCACTTCAGGGCGGGCCGAGGCGCAGTCCCTGAGACAGCGTTCGGTTGTCACCAAAGCAGTCTTTCGTCCAGCGGCGTATCCCACACCTGCAAGCTGTACGTTTTATCCCCTAGTGAGCCTTTCCCATCTCGTCTTCGGTGCTGCCCTTCCGCCAATAAGCAACCACCAACTGACGATCGGCGGAAAGTCCCCGTTCCTTCCGGAGGTGAGTACGGATGGATCTGAATGCCTCGAACTCGGCAGCCGCCCAGACGAAAACCGATTCCTCGGCAGGGAAGTCCGCGGCGCGTATCGCCTCGATCAGGAGGGCCGTGGTGCCGGAAGCTGCGCCGTTGCGGTGGAGCCATTTCACGTCGAACCCATCAGGCCTCACCAGAGGCTGCTCCTCGGACGGTCCGGCGACCTCGATGAAGGCGACGCCTCGGGCCGTCGGCGGCAATCCCTCCAGGATGCGCCCGATGGCGGGCAGGGCGGTCTCGTCTCCCGCCAGAAGAAGCCAATCGGCCGCAGCGGCAGTCAGTCCGCCGGGGCCGATCATGGCGATGACGTCGCCGGGCCGCGCCGCGGCCGCGAAGCGGCTCCCGGGTCCGGCATCGTCGTGCAGGACGAAATCCACAGCGACCGTACCGCTCTCGAGATCGACCTTGCGGACGGTGTATTTGCGGAGCACGGGCATCTTCGCCCCCTCCGGCCATACGACTCGCCCGCGACCGTTCACCATCGGCAGGGGCAGATCGACCGCACCATCGGGAAAAGCCAGCCTCATGTGCAGATTGGAATTCTCGGCGAAGCGAATGAGATTGTCTCCCGAGAACGTTATGCGTCGCATGTGCGGCGTCAGTTGCTCGACCGATTGCACGGTCAGAACGCATAATTTCGGTAGGGGCGTCCGAACGTCGGTGCCTCCGGACCAATCGATGTTCAATTCCTGCCCATACACGTAGGTGAGGCTGCCGGTGAGCTCGAGCTTGATCGCGTTCAACGCGGTCATGTCCGGAGCTTCGATCCGCATTTCCACTCTCTCGGCCGAAGCGGACAGAGTGGCTTGGCCGGATGGAAAGCGCCCGACGTGGACGCCGTCTTCCTGCGTCACTACGACATCGTGACGTCGCATCAGTTCCAGCAAGCCTTCGAGTTGCGCCGGCGCATCCGCGACCGAAACGATCGCCTCTGACTTCTGCATGGTCAATGTCGGTCTCCGGATGGGAAGATAGGATGGCCAGGCTCCGCCAAGCCATCGGAAAGGATCTGAAGGCGGCCAAGCGAGCACCGCTCGACCCGCGCCGATATTCCGTAAACCGTGGAAAGCATCCGCGGAGTGATCGCCTCGGCAGCGGTCCCGTCGGTATGGACGCGTCCGGCCTGCATGACGATGATGCGGTCGGCCCACTGCGCGGCGAGGCCGAGATCGTGCATGACGATGATAACCGTCCGCTTCTCGTCAGCGAGACCCCGTATCGTGTGCAGGACGTGGAACTGGTGACGAAGGTCCAGCGCGCTGGTCGGTTCGTCGAGCAGCAGTACGCGCGGGCCGATTGCGATGGCCTGTGCGAGACTGGCCATCTGTCGTTGGCCTCCAGAGAGACGGTCCAACGGCTCCATCGCCAAAGGTCCGATACCGAGTCTTCGGATGACCGTGGCCGCTTGTTCTCGGACCTCGCGCGTCGGGATGGCGATGTTCGAGACCTTTAGCGCGCCGATCACGGATTCGATCACGGTCAAGCCGATACCGGCCGGCATGCTCTGCGGCATGAACCCCAGGTAGCTCGCTCGCGATGAGGGGGACAGCGCCAGCAGGTCGACATCGTCGAGCGCGATCCGTCCGCTTGCCGGAAGCAGACCCGCGATGGCTCGGAGGAGCGTCGATTTGCCTGCGCCGTTCGGCCCCACGATTGCGACCACCGAACCGGAATATATCGGGGCGATCGTCAGGGCATGCAGGACCGTCCGGTGACGGTAACCAGCCGACAACCCCTCGATCGCCAGACCCTCGGACATCACGGCCGCCTCGATTGGCGCGTCAGCAACGCAAAGAAGACCGGCAGTCCCACCAGCGATGTCACGATGCCCACCGGCAGCAGGAGACCGGGAACGAGCGACTTGCTCGCGACTGATGCTGCGGACATCATGACGGCTCCCGTCAGGGCGCTGGCCGGAAGGAGAAAACGATGGTCTTCGCCGATGACGAGGCGTGCGATATGCGGGCCGACCAGACCCACGAAGCCGATGGTTCCCGTGAACGCCACCGCGGTCGCAGCGAGCAGGCTGATGCGCAAAAGTGCGAAGAACCGGAATCGTCCGACGTCGATGCCGTAGCTCCTCGCGCGCTCTTCGCCGAGACGAAGCGCCGTCAGGCGCCAGGATGCCGCCAGCGAGAAGGGCAGAACGCAGGCGACGGCCGCTGCGAGCAGCGAGACCGTCGACCAGTTCGCCCGGGCAAGGGAGCCCATCCCCCAGAATACCAGTTGCTGCAGCGCGTCGGCGGATGCCACGAATTGCACGAGGGCCAACAACGCCTGGAAGGTGAAGACCAGAGCGATTCCGAACAGAACAAGCATGGCGGGACCACCTCCGCTCCGGCCCGTCATGAACTGCAGAAGCAGGACAGATCCGAAAGCGAATACGAATGCATTTCCGGTGAGAAGGACGCCTGGCGGGAGGAAGGGGAGTCCGATCCCCAGAACGATGACCAGAGCCGCGCCGAGCGATGCGGCCGCCGATACGCCGAGAGTGAACGGGCTTGCCAGCGGATTGTCGAGGATCGTTTGCATCTCGGCGCCGGCCAGGGAAAGCGCGGTACCTACCAGCAACGCCATCAGCGCCGTGGGAAGCCGGACCTGCCACACGATCACCGATGTCGAATCCTGCCCGGGCGCATGCGTCAGCGCCTTCCAGACGTCTGCGATCGATAGACCTGCCGGTCCCGTAGCCATGTCCGCGAACAGCATTCCCACCGCGAGGAAGGCAATGGAGATCGTGACGGCGACGCGCCTTCTCACCAGCCGGTCGTAGGCCTGCAGCACGGGGTCTGTCGAAGCGAAAGGATCGCCGCCGGCGTGTCTGGGCGCCACGCTCACTTTGCGACCTCTCCGCCCGCACGGTTCGACGGAAGGGAGATCATGTACGTGCCTCCCATGTGGAATCCCAGGAAACGCCGCTCCAGGATCCGCAATGTCTCCTGCGGATCGAGGTCGCCGAACAGTTCTGGAGCGACCCATTTTGCGACGGCTTCGATCGCGACTATGTTCATTCCGGACGTCGTCAGAGTGTGCGCGATCCCGTGGACGCGGCCGCTGCGTGCTGCCGGTATCTGGGACAGCCCGGGTCTGGCGGCCAGTTTCCGGAGCGTATCCAAAGCCTCTTCCGCGCTGCGGTTTTCGCCGAGCACCAGGCCGCCGCTGGCCGCCATGTAGGGCCCTCCGGTCGCGATCCAGACTTGCGGCTTTCTCGCGAGGACATATTCAAGGCTGAGCGTGCCAGCCATGCCCGGAATGACGTCGGCACCGATGTTGTCGCCGCCGGCGAGCGTCACGAAATCCCCTATACCCTCTCCTTTTCCCGGAGACATGCAGCAAGTGGCCCCGCCGGCATGCGCTTCGAGCAGCACCGGAGGCTTCGGAGAAGGAGGATTCGACCGAACCTTTAGCCGTATGCGATCGATACGTTCCCTGAAGAAGTCGGCGAACTCCTTCGACTGACTCTCGCGACCGACCAACCGTCCGAACTTCTCTAATCCCGTTTCGCTTTCCATTCCTCTGATGGACGGCGCCAGTCCGAGGATGGCGACTGGAATGCCTGCCGCCTCCAACGAGGCGAGCGAACTTTCGGTGGAGGAAAACTCGGTGCCAAAGATGACGAGATCTGGCCGGAGCGCGATGATGGCCTCGACAGGCACGGTGCCGGGTTTCACCGAGCCCAGTGAACGTATCGATGCGAACCGCTGATCGTGCCTTCTGAAGGCCGCGAAGGCCTCGTCGTCGAGGCGGGAGCGGCTCCATCCGACGATCCTGCCGGCGGGGGCGGGGTCGATCATGCTGAAGGCGACGACGTCGAGCCCGTCGGAGAGCACGATGCGCTCCGCAGGCTTCTGTAGTTTGACCGTCCTGCCGACGGCATCGGTCACCGAGATCTCCGCACGGGAGCTCGAAACCGATGCAGCCAACAGGATCGCTGCGAAAATGAGGCGCTTTGTCATCACCACTTGTATCTGAGCGTGGCCAGCACGGTCCGACCCTCCCCGTATGCGCACGACCCGAAACCGTTGCAAGCTGCAATATAGGCCTTGTCGAAGAGGTTTCGCGCGTTGACCGATGCGGTGAAACCCTTCCATTCCCGGCTCAGATAGCCGAAATCGTAGCTGACGACCGCATCGAACACGGTGAAGCCCGGTACCTTGGATGGAGTCCGTACGAAGCCGTTTAGGTTCCATACGTTGGAATCGGTTCCGTAGGTTTCGCCGATATACCGGACGCCGCCACCCAGCCCGAAGCCAGCGAACTGGCCACGCTTCGCCTGATGGTAGGCCCACGCGGATGCCATGTGCTCGGGCACGGCGACGGGGACCTTGCCCTGCAGGCTGACGGTCCCGGAGCCGTCGATCAGGGACACCGTGTTGTTGCTCTGAGTGAACTTGATGTCGGTGTAGGTGTATGTCGCGATCAGATCCAGATCGCCGAAGACGGTGGCCTTACCCTCGGCTTCGAAGCCGCGGGAGCGCACCTCGCCGTTCTGGATGCTGAAGAGTTGGTTGGTCGGGTCCGTCGAGAGGACGTTCTGCTTGGTGATGTCGAAAGCAGCCAAGGTGATCAATCCGTTCCAACCGGCAGGCTGATACTTCACACCCACTTCATATTGTTTTCCGGTAGTCGGACGGAAAGATTTTCCAGCGACATCCGCGCCGGCCTGCGGCTCGAACGAGGTCGCGTAGCTGACATATGGCGCGAGACCGTTGTCGAAGAGATAGACCAGCCCCGCGCGTCCCGTCGTCGCTTCGTCGTCCGTGGTGCCCGTGGCCGTCACGCGGTTGGCCGTCGCATTGAAGATGCTGTAGTTCGTGTAAGCGAAGTCTTTGCGGCCGCTCAGCCAAAGCCGGAAGTTTCCGAACTCGATCTGATCCTGCACGTAAAGGCCCGTCTGTTGCAGTCGATCGGAACGGTTGTTCACCAGAGTCGGGGCCACGAACGGCTGGTAGTACCGCGGAGCGTACAGATCGATGTTGCCGATCGAGCCGAAGCCGTAGCGCCAGGTGGAATTCATGTTCTGATAGTCGAGCCCGAAAAGCGCCGTGTGGCGAAGCGGGCCGGTTACGAACCGGGCCTGGACCTGGTTATCCATGGAAAAGCTATCGACGTTGTGCAGATGTTGTCCGACCGATCGGCTGAGCGTCCGGTTGTCGGCCTGAAGCGCGGCGAAATCGACGCCCCGGAAGTCCTTGTCGAGGACGCCGTAGCGCATGTTCTGGCGGACGGTGATTGCCTCGGTCAGACGGTGCTCGAACTGATATCCCACCGCCTTTTCGGTTCGATTGTAAAGATTCCATCCCGGGTCGCCCTGAAAACGGTTGTTTGGCAACTGGCCGTATCTGCTGGGCAGCACCGTCCCGATCACCGGCAGGAAGCCGGAATCAACGGCTTTCGGATCGCGCTGGTAGATGCCGGTTACCGTGAACCTCGTATCGGAAGAGGGGGCATAGGTGAAGGATGGAGCGATCAACGCCCGTTGCTCGCTCTGGAAGTCGATCTGGGAATCGGCCATGCGCCCGAGGCCGACGACCCGGTACGTGAATCGCGGATCGTTCGCGATCGGGCCGGTGGTATCGAAGCCTCCCTCGAGGTAGTTGTGCGTTCCGGCGCGTACGAAGATTTCGTTGCTGGGAATCTGCTGGGGAAGCTTGCTGACGAGGTTCACGAAGCCTCCCGGCGTCGCCTGGCCGTAGAGCACGGAAGAGGGGCCCTTGAAGACCTCGACCCTTTCCACCATCCACGGGTCGATCTGCACCGCCGTGCGGGACGGATAGTGCCACTTCAGCCCGTCGAGAAAGCTCGCGTAGTTCGCCGCAGCGGAGAAACCGCCGAAGCCGCGGATGAAGACAGGGTCGAACCGGCGGCTTTGCAGGCCCGCCTGGCCCGTCATGATGCCGGAGGTGTATTGAAGGCTTTCACCGACGGTCGTCGCAGCCTGTCTCTCCATCTGGTCGCGGGTGACGACCGAGATGGACTGCGGCGTCTCGATCAGGGCGGCATCCGTCTTCGAGCCTGTCGCCGAGCGGGTTGCCACGATTCCCTGCACCGGGCCGAACGCGCTCTCGACGGGGCGCGCGGGTGCCTGTGGCTGGACAGTTGTCCGCACGGCCCGACGGCTGGCCGGCGTTGCGCGCGGAACGGGCTGACGCGCTGCCCGCTGCTGGGCGGTGGGAGCTTCCACTCTGACAGCTGGAAGTTCCTGCTGTGCGGATGCGCAGTCCGGAGCCGCGACCGAGATCGCGGTTGCGGCGGTCAGTGCGCCGGCGAGCGCGCGCTTGTTTAGTTTGGTCAATTTTTCCCCCGTTCGAGATGGCCAGCAATTCGCCGCAACCTATGCGAACGCGTCGATGGAAATCAGCCGTCGGCCTTTGCGGGGATGTCAAAACCGTTTGCGAGAAAGTGGTGTCCGATCGATAAAACTTCGATGTCGCATCGGGGCAACACATTGGAATCCTTGTTATTGCGATTCTAATTTCTGGGCCACGCGATGCCCTGTTGTTCTGAAGCGGGGGCAATTAGTCTGTCTGGTTCATGACCATGGAACAATTAAGCACTAACAAGCTCCGAGCGCGGCCGCGACCGTCGCTGCAATCCGACGCCCGCGTCTCCGTCCAAACGACCGCGGATGCCGAGGCGACCGGACGTGTCAGGTGGATCAGGCTAAGGGAGGGCCTGCTTCTTCACGCCAGCGACGCGGAGCACCTCTGCGATCAGAGACACGAAGTCCTCATCCAACCCGGTTTCTGCATCTACCTTTTCTTCGAGGAGAGCGACGGGATCGACGTCAGCGTTGGCGGGCGCCCGCTTCCCATCGGGCGCCATCGGGGCGGTGGGGAAAGGCCCATCGGATTCACGATGTGCCGAAGAGAACCCGCGAAGTTCGTCCGGATTGCCGAACGTGGATCGCGCGTGCGCAAGATCTGTCTGGTCCTTTCGCTCGACTGGTTCGACGAGACCTTCGGCCCGAACAGCTCCGCTTTGCCGAGCAGCGCGGGCCAGCATCTCGCCATTTCGCGCTGGTTTCCGTCTTACCGCCTCAGCCATCTCGCGTCCGAGTTGTTCGACGACGACAATTTCAGCACTGTGGCGCGCCTGCGCGACGAAACGATCGCTCTGGAAATGGTGTCGGAGGCACTTTCGACGATCAGACCACCGTCGGCAATTGGCGGGCTTCGGAACGACATGATGGTGGTCAACAAAGCCCGGGACATCATCGACGCGAACCTGACCGAGGGCATGTCGATCACCGAACTCGCTGGAGAAGTCGGCGTCGGTGCGAGTACGCTTCGGAGACTTTTCCAAAGAGCATACGGATGCTCAATCCATCGATACCAACATGACCGCCGACTCGACGGCGCGAGAATCCTGATCGAGAACGGGAGGTCGATTTCGAGTGCGGCCAACGCTGCCGGCTATTCGAACGCCGCAAACTTCGCTACCGCGTTCAAGAGGCGCTTCGGAATCACCCCCAGTCATGCTCGGGAAGGTTAATCGCGGCGACCGCTTTCAAGCGTGTTCCTAGGATGCCGGAAGACCGGACCCTACCGGGCGCGCTCCTCGTTTCGGAGGCTGGCCCGGACGCTGCGGACACCAGGGAAACTGAGCCCCAACTCGCGCGCCTTCTTCTGGACGCTCGCAGATGCACGGTTCAACGCCGCGGCGGCATGCAGCAGCGTGGATCCGCTGGCGTGGAGTGCAGCCAAGCGCACAACATCGTCGTCGGTCCATTTCCGGGATAGCAGTCGTCTCGGCATGTCTCATCCGCCCGTGGTGCTAGAATGAACACCATAGACCCGATACGGTTCCACGAGATGACGCTGCAAAAAGGGACCGCTCAGTTGAGCGGCCCCTTCGTGCAGGTCAATGAAGGCATGCTTACTTCGGATATTTGAATTCCGGGGCAGCCTTCAGAGCATCTTTAGTAGTGTTCATCTTCGCGACCCACTTCTCAGCCTTGGCGTCGTAATTGATGGCCACAGAGGAAGGGGAGACAGCAACGTAGCGCTCGCCCATTCCGAGGAAGCCGCCGACCGATAGGATGAACGCGTCGATCTGATTGTTCTTCATTGCGATGTCGGAGATCTCGCCGATGCTCTCATCGGTCTGATTGGTGATGTTCAATCCCTTAATCTTCGAAGAGAACATTTCCTCTTTGCCGACGGTCGAGAACTTGGCTTCGGCGGGCGCCGTCCCGGTGGTGGAGACGGCGGTCTGGGCGAGCGCCGGTGCGCTGAGCGACATGGCGGCGGCGGTGATAAGAGCGAGCTTCTTCACTGATGGTCTCCGTATTTGAATGCACGTTAATCGACAATGGAAACGATCGTTCCGCACGTGTGTCGAGAACCGATGCAAAGTGAAGGGCTCATTCATCGCACAAGCCCTTCAGTTTAGAGAGTTATTGAACGTCTCACCATTTTTGGCGGTCGTACCAGTCACCAACCTCCTTTGAGGCTTGGTCCTTGGCGTAGCCGTAGCGCTCCTGGAGGCGCCCTTCCAGTTGCTCACGTTTTCCGTCGATGACATCGAGGTCGTCGTCGGTGAGCTTACCCCACTGCTCCTTCACCGTGCCCTTGAGCTGCTTCCAATTGCCTTCCACTCGGTTCCAGTCCATGAAGCCTCCTACATTCGTCGAATCCGTACCCAAGATTGCGTACCGATAAGTCACAACGTCCCGCACGATCGACCGTTCCCGACACGCGAGACCCCCGTTGTCGCGCGGTGATCAGCCTCCGTACCATCTAATCTGGGGCGCGACGCTTGAACCTCCACATGCAACCCCAGGCGCAAGCGTCGATCGGGCGTGGAGCGCCAAAGGCGAAACCTTATGCGACGAAAGGCATTGTGCCCGCTCGGATAGCTCACGGAGAAAGGCATGCGGCAGGGCACTTCGTTTAGACTGTTAGCGTCGGAAGCAGCGAAGCAGGCTAGGGATTCTACGGATCCCGCTGAGACCCTGCGGCTGCTGCAGGTCGCTCATTACTGGATCTCCGCCGCGGACAACGAGGACTGGCTGACCGCCAATTCGCTGCGCAACGATCGCGCCGACGGTCGTTCGATGTCACCGAATCCTTAAGGTCGCTGAACTAGTAGGGGCTTGGCGGCCAACGGCGCGTGGCCACCCCATCACCCTGCCGCCAGCCTCGACAAGGGGATGGTCATAGATATGCGAAGGCCTGCTCCGCTCCAGTCGCGAGATAGCGTCCCCTGTAGGCTCCGCATCACCGATCTCTCTAGGGTCTGGCCGAACCCTTTCCTTTCGGTAGGTCGCGTCCGGACGACGGGCGTCTCTTCCGTCCAGTCGATACGAAGATCTTCGCCTATCTCCGACAAGGCCACCTTCAGCCGTCCGTCGGGATCGGAAAGGGCCCCGTATTTTGACGCGTTCGTAGTCAATTCGTGCAGCAACAACGCCAGTGAAGTGAGAGTGCTCCCGGAAATGGCGAGATCCGCCCCCGAAACAGAGATCCGGGCCCGGCCATCTTCGTGAGGCGAGAAGATCGCTTCGAGCAGCTTGAGGAGGGTGGTCCTGGACGGGCCTATATCCTCGTCGCCGACGAGATCGGGCAGGGTCAGATCATGCGCGCGGGCCAATGCCTCGAGGCGAGCGGTCAGATCCGTAGCGAGTTCGTCCACGCTGCCGGCGGCCCGTGCGCTTAGCGCGACGAGACCTGACGTGACGCTGAAGAGATTCTTGATGCGGTGATTGATCTCGCGAATGAGGACATCCTGCTGCGCGCGCGTGATCTGTTGCTGGTTGAGGTCCTGTGCGAGGAGGACGAGATGCTCGTCCTTCCGTCTTCCCGCCTCGGCCAGGGCATCCGCGTAGGTCTTCAACTCGTCCCGCTGCGCGGCGATCTGCTGGCGCTGTCGGCAGAGTTCGTAGAATACCTCGGCTTTGCTGCGGAGGATGTCGGGCTCAATGGGCTTCTGGATGAAATCGACCGCGCCTGCCTCGTAGCCTCTGAAACGGCGTAGGCCGTCCGACGTACCCGCCGTCACGAAGATGATCGGAACACGTTTCGTCCGCTCGTTTCCCCGCATGAGCTCGGCGAGTTCGAAGCCGTCGAGGCCCGGCATCTGGACATCGACGAGCGCCAACGCGACGTCGTTCTGAAGGAGCAATTCGAGCGCCTGATCACCCGATCTGGCCTTGAGAAGGACGAGGCCATCTCGGCGCAACAGCGCTTCGAGCGACAGCAGATTCTCCTCAAGGTCGTCGACGAGCAGGAATGCGACGGCGCTCATGGCGCCCTCACAGCGGCGAGATATCCCGCGATACGGTCCAGAGACATGATCCGACCGTCGGGGCACGCAGCGATCGCGGCGGACGGCATCGCCGAAGCGAACGCGCTGGTGGGATCCTGGATCAATGCGGTACCTCCGGCCTGGATCACCGCGCTCAACCCTTTGGAGCCGTCGCTGTTGGCGCCGGACAGAATTACGGCGATCAGATCCGACCCGTAGGCCTCGGCTGCGGTTTCGAACAGAACGTCTATGGACGGTCGAGAGAACAAGACTGCCTCGTCGCTTGAAAGTGCTAGACTCTTATCCATTTCGACCAGCAAGTGGTAGTCCGGTGGTGCGAAATAGATCGTGCCTGCAGAGATGGGCTCTTTGTCCTCCGCCTCCCGCACCGGGATGCGGCATTTCGCCTGAAATAGCTCTGCCAACACGCTTCGCCGGTCGGGGGGCACGTGAACGACGACGAGAACCGGCAGATCGAAGTCGTCGGGAAGAGAGGGCAGGATGCCGGAGAGCGCTTCCAGAGCGCCGGCGGATGCGCCGATGACGACGGCTCTGTGCGTCGCCGCGCTCATGAGCTTCGCCTCTGATAGATCTTCTCTTCACGCACGAATTCCTGAAAGTCCGGAGCATGGGACGAAAACCGCAGACTTTCCTTCGAACCCAGCCCCAGGAATCCCTTTCGGGCAAGGGATCCGGCGAACAACCCGATCGCCCGATCCTGCAGACAACGGTCGAAATAGATCAGGACGTTCCTGCATGAAACATACTGCATCTCTCCGAAAGACGCGTCAGTCACCAGACTGTGGTCGGAAAATACCACGTTGCGTCGGAGGCTCTTGTCGAACACCGCTCTTCCGTAAGCGGCCTGATAGTAGTCCGAGAGCGACGACTTGCCGCCGGAGCGGCGGTGGTTTTCCGTGAAGAGCTGCAGGCGCTCGAGATCGTAGATGCCAGCTTCGGCGGAGCGAAGCGCATCCTGGTTGATATCTGTCGCGTAGAAGATGGTCCGTTCTTCCAAGCCTTCCTCCCGGAAAAGAATGGCGAAGGAATAGAGCTCTTCTCCCCCGCTGCAGCCGGCGATCCAGATTTTCAGGGAGGGATACGTGCGAAGATGCGGCACGACGCGCTCGCGGATCGCCTGCCAATACGTCGGATCGCGAAACATCTCGCTCACCTGCACGGTCAGATAGCCCAGTAATTTGGGCAGCCACTGCGGGTCGTGCAGCAGGCGTTCCTGCATGGCCGAAAATGTCAAAAATCCGAGCTGCTCGCGTGCCTGCCTCAGCCGTCGTTTGATCGATGCCATCGCATATCGGCGGAAGTCGTAGTGGTAACGCGAGTAAAGGGCTTCTAGGAGCAACCGGATTTCGATGTCTTCGACCTTCTCCGCGGCGGGCTCGTCCATCACTTCGGCATCCATACGCGCACCAGGGAAAGAAGCTTATCGACGTCGAGGGGCTTTGCCATGTAGTCGTTCGCGCCGGCCTCGATGCAACGCTTCTGATCGTCTGGCATTGCCTTGGCCGTCAACGTGATGATCGGCAGCTTCCTCCAGTCGGGGTTCTTGCGGATCTCCCGTGTCGCGGTCAACCCGTCCATGATCGGCATCATCACGTCCATCAGCACGAGATCGATCGTCTTGTCGACCGTCTGCGCCGATCTTTCGAGGGCTTCCAACGCTTCACGTCCGTTCCGGGCGATCTCGACTACCGCTCCGCGTGGCTCCAGGATGTTCGTCAATGCGTACACGTTCCGGACGTCGTCCTCCACGACGAGGATCCTCCTGCCTTCCAACAGCGCGTCTCTGCTGCGGGCCTGGCGGATCATCCTCTGTTGGGCATCCGGCAGATCGGAGATCACCTGATGAAGGAAGAGGCTCACCTCGTCCAACAGCCGCTCCGGAGACTTCGCACCTTTGATGATGATGGACCGGGAATAGCGACGTAAGCGTTGCTCGTCCGTCGCCGACAGATCCCTTCCTGTATAGACGATGACCGGCGGAAAGGAGTAGTCGCCTTGCTGGCTAAGCTTTTCCAGGAGCGCGTAGCCGGAGGAATCCGGAAGCGAAAGGTCCAGCACCATGCAATCGAACGTTTCATGTTGCAGACGTTTGAGACACTCGGCGGCGGTGCCGGCCGTGACGGTCTCCACGTCGTGGGACGTCAGCAATCTGGATACCGCGTCCCTCTGCACCGCGTCGTCCTCCACGATGAGTATCCGATGGACCTTCTTCGCGAACGTGTCCTCCAGCTTCTTCAGTACCTGAACCAACTCCTCGCGCTTGATCGGCTTGACGGCGTATCCGACCGCGCCCAGCGAATATGCGGTCCCGGCATGGTCCTCGGCCGACACGATGTGGATAGGAATGTGACGGGTCCGCACGTCGCGTTTCAACTGGTCGAGTACGGAGAGACCCGACTGGTCGGGGAGGCCAACATCCAGAACGATCGCGCTCGGCAGATGGTCCTTCGCCAGGGCCAGCGCCTCTTCGGCACTGCCGGCCACCACGCATCGGAACCCCATCTCGCGCGAGAGATCGCGCAGAATCGCGGCGAACGTGTCGTCGTCCTCGACGATTAGGAGGACCCGGCGCTCATCAGGCGCCGCAGATCGGTCATCCTCCACCTGCCGATGCCGCTCTGGACGCTTGTTCGCGGACACGCCGGACATGGTGCTCGGCGTCGAGGGCGCCGCCGGCTCGGTTTCAGGCCGTTCGCGGGGCACGACCTTCGCGGGATCGTACGACGTCGGAATGGTGACCGTGAACGTCGTGCCGCGGCCCGGCTCGCTTGCGAGGGCGATCGTCCCACCGAGAAGGCGCACTAGTTGTCGGGAGATCGATAGACCGAGCCCGGTACCGCCAAACTTGCGACTGATCGAGCCATCCGCCTGATGGAATGCCGAGAAGACGCTCTCCTGATGTTCCTGAGCGATGCCGATACCCGTATCCGAAACGGAGAACGCGACGCGGCCGTCCGCGGCCGGACGAACGCTGAGTTCTACCCGACCCGCTTCCGTGAATTTCAAGGCATTGGACAGCAGGTTCTTCAAAACCTGTTCGAGGCGCTGCAGGTCGGTTTCGATGTCGGCCGGCGCGCCCGGCGCTACATGGATGACGAACTCGAGCGCCTTGTCCCGCGCCATGGGTTGGAAAACCTGGCGGATGTTCGCGGTCAGCCGCTCGATCGCGACCGGTTCCGGTCGGATGTCGACATGGCCTGCCTCGATCTTCGACAGGTCGAGGATGTCGTTGATCAGATTCAGAAGGTCGTTTCCGGAAGACTGGATCGTCTGCGCGTATTTCACCTGCTCCGGCGTCAGATTCTCCTCCCGATTGTCGGCAAGCAGCTTGGCCAGAATGAGCGAGGAATTCAGGGGAGTGCGCAGCTCGTGCGACATATTCGCCAGGAAGTCCGACTTGTACTGGCTCGCCTGCTCGAGTTCTCTCGCCTTCAACTGAATCGAGGAATTAGCCCGCTCCAGATCGTCGCGCTGCGCTTCCAGCTGTTGGGTCTGCTCCTCCAGCTGGGAGTTGGTCTGCTCCAATTCGACCTGTTGCTGTTCCAGCCGGGCCTGGGATTCCTTGAGGGCTCTTCCCTGTTCCTCCAGCTCTTCGTTCGAGACCCTCAATTCCTCGCTTTGCGTCTGCAGCTCTTCCGATTGCCGCTGCGTCTCCTCGAGGAAATCCTGCAGTTCGCCGCGATACTTCGCAGACCTTACTGCTGTCGCGACGGCCGTCGAGATCTGGGTCAGGAATGTCGATGTCTCGTCTGCCACCAACCGCGCGAAGCCGAGTTCGATCACGGAGTTCACCCCGCCGTCGACGCTGCCCGGGACAATGACCAGATGGCGGGGACGCCCCTCACCGAGTGCCGAACCGAACCGCAGGTAGTCTTCCGGTAGCTCGTGGACGTGCATCGGGCGTCCTTCGGCCGCCGTTTGCCCGAGAAGGCCCTCGCGCAGCCTGAAGACGTCGGGGATGTTCGTGTTTCCAGGGACCCCGTATGTCGCCGTCCGTCTATAGACGTCCCCGTTGCCGACGTAGAGCGCTCCCGCTGCGGCTCCGACGTACGGGGCGAGATAGTCCAGAACGCTGTTGCCGAGCTGCTGAAGCGCCTGATCGCCCATCATCGCCGATGCGAGACCGACCTGTCCCGCTTGGAGCCATTCCTCCCGTCTCCGCGCGATCGTGGCCCGTCGGATTAGGAAGCCCACGGCGCCCGTTAGCAGGATGCCCAGGAGGCCAGACAAAACACTGCTGACGAGGGCCGTGCGTTGGGCCTCGTCCATCTCCGAGAGCCTCCGGACGCGCTGCTGCGTCTCTTCGCGAGCCATGGCCGCGATCTGGGTCCGGATCCCGTCCATTTCGACCTTGCCGCGGTCTGAATTCACGACCCTGAGCGCGTCGTCGAGGCCACCATGAGTGCGCCGGAGATCGATCGTCTGCTGCAGCTCGGCGAGTTTCGCCGTCACATGTCCGCGGAGAGCGGCGAGGCGAGGCGCCTGGTCGGGCGCTGCTTCGGTCAGGCGTTCGATCTCGGCTAATTTGACCGGTATCGCACTCAAGGCAGAATTGTAGGGATCCAGATACCGCTCGTTGCCCGTCAGCAGAAAGCCTCGCTGCCCGGTCTCGGCATCCTGGGTCTTGGACAGCAGCTCGTCCAGCGCGAGGATCACCTGGTGCGATCTCACGATGCGCCGGTTGCCCTCCTGCAGGGCCTGTAGATTGAGGTAGGCGACGAGCCCGCTGATGAGAAAGAAGGCGAAGGCGAGCGCGAGGCCAGTCGCGACGCCGGTTTCCAAGCCCAGTCTGCTCCCGGAAGCCGTGCGAGATCTATTCATTGGAATCCTACGGAAGGTCTTGCGCATAATATGCCCGCTTGCGCGGACGGTGGCGAGGAGGTCTCGCGTGCGGAGCTTTAACGCGAGTATCATGGGCAGTCGAGGCGTGGGCTGGAGGCTGGAGAATTGGGGGCGCGGTCCGCGGACGAGCGGTGGCGGGCCGGCGGGGGAGGTCAGGATGGCCTATGATGATCTGTGACTCACACCTCATCCAACGGATGGCTCCTGGACCTTCACGGTCGGCGGAGGGGGTCTCGTGGAAGCTCGGTGATCGGGGCAACTTTATGCCGTAGATCGACCTGAAGCGCTTCCAGCACGCTTGCCTATCCGCCTCCGGACGACCTGCGCCGGCGGACGGCATGATTGCCGACTGGCACCCTTCAATCGATGATGCGATTGAGGCCCTCGGCCGTCAATTGGACGAGGCCTTCTTTCATCTGGCGCAACTGCTCTTCGGAATGTCTGGTCCAGTCGACGACCTCGCCGACGACTGCCGGCTTCCGGGGGGGGGGGGCATCCCGGTGCTCCTCGCCTCCGGCGACTGCGTCACCCTCCCGCGACCTGCAAGGATCGCGCGGAGGCGTGTGTGGTCGTCGTGGAGCCAGCTGTCGCACGGATTGTCAGCGGTCCATGAAGGAAGTCGGAGGGCGCGCCGCAGGGCGCGATCGGTCGGCCATACGTGCGCGTGACCGATGGGGGTGACCCCTTCTCCGATCAGGGAGAAGCTGCTCCTGCGCGAGCAGTATTCCCCTGCGCAGCGAGGTTCAGGTTACGGCTAGACCTCGCCGCCTCCGGACCGGCCTCACGGCCGGCGCGGTGATGCGGATTCCACACGGAAATCCGGATAGCCGGGATCTATAGGACATCGTCCGATTGCCAGGAAACATGTCCGTGAGGTTCAGATCGTCGAAGACAGTTCCCGAAGGCTCGGCGACATAGATCCTCTGTCGATCGTCTCCGACGGCGAGTTCCGCGCCCCAGATCGCGGCGTCCAAAGTGCAGGCGAAGTACACCCAAGAGAGTGGTCGAGCTCTCCTGAAATTCGAATCGTGGCCGACGACGATCAGGTCACCGATGGTGAGGTCGGCGCGCGAGCCGTGGAAGAACGACTGCGAGAACATGGTGGGGCTCCGTTGTGTGCGACGGAAGAGGCTTGCGGTCGACGAGCGCCTCCGATGTACGATCCTTCTACGGGATGCATAGGGTCTCGAAGCCTTGCGGACTACATATCTAAGTGGGGACGCAAGGTGTGGTTGGTCCTACCCCGCCTTTCAGATGTCTTCGCGCGGCAAAGGCGAGCATGACGATCTTCTTCGAGAAGCCCTTGAGCTCAGCCTGCAGCACGGGGATCGGTGGTGCTGTCGGCAGTCGGTACGACGAGCTCGCCGTCAATAGTCGTGAAGCGCGCCTTATTGAGCGATATCCGCCGGCCACCCGCGGTGAACATCTCGGAGCGAATCCTTCAATGCAGGTCGGAACCTCGGGGCGCCCTGCTCATTAGCTAAGCACGTGCGGCTCGATGGGAGCCGAGGGGAAGAAGAAGATGATCGACACCGTCGTGGTAACGCCCGCAACCTCATCCGACGAACCTGCGATTGCCGGCGTGTCTTGGCCCGCAATCGTGGCGGGCGCAGTGGCTTCTCTCGCACTGACGCTGGTCCTGCTCGCATTCGGCGCCGGCCTCGGACTTTCCGCCGTCTCGCCATGGGGCAATTCGGTCGCCTCCGCGACGACGTTCAAGATCACAACGGCGCTCTATCTCGTCGTTATCGCGATGATATCTTCCGCCGTCGGCGGTTACCTCGCCGGCCGCCTTCGTACGCGATGGGTAGGTGTGCATAGCGACGAGGTGTACTTCCGGGATACGGCCCACGGGTTCCTGGCTTGGGCCTTCGCTACCGTTCTTGGCGCGATCATTCTGGCCGCGCCGGCATCGACGGTTCTGGGCGGCGCCGCTTCAGGTGTCACGGCGGGCGCTGCTGCCGCGGCATCACAATCCGGACCGATGGATGGATATATCGACACGCTGCTCCGCCCGACGACGCCGGCAGCACCCGCTGACGCGACGTCGGGCCGTAGTGAGCTGTCTCGGATCTTCGGCAGCAGCCTTCGCAGCGGAGAGTTCAAGCCTGCCGACCGCGCCTATGTCGTTAAGGTGATCGCGGCGCGCTCCGGTCTCTCCGAGGCCGACGCCGACAAGCGGCTCACCGAGGTCGTGACCGAGGCCAAGGCGGCTGCTGATGCGGCGCGGAAGGCCGCGATGCAGCTTGCCTTCTGGGTCACCGCGTCACTGCTGATCGGCGCCTTCTCCGCCAGCCTGGCGGCGACCGAAGGTGGTGGTCTCAGGGACGGTACGTGGAAGCGTCGCCGCTAAGTTTCTTACAGGAGATATAAGATGCCAATTCTGCTCTGGTTGTTGGGAATTCCGCTCCCTCTGATCCTACTGATCTTCCTGCTAAGATGACCGCAGAGCCGCCGGTAGTCCGGCGGCTCTGTCTCATTCTCGCGGGTACCGACGAACAAGCGTGGGCGCAATGAAATCGAGACAGCGCGCTCACGGCGCACTCAAGTGGTGTGTAGGGCCGCTACCGGCGCTTCTATCATGCATATCACGCCTTGCGGAGGGTACCGGATAAAAGCGTTGCCGCTGATCTCGGCCGATAGCATCTTCTCAACCATCCGGCTTCCGAAGCCCATTCGTAGCGGCGTGGCCACCACCGGGCCGCCGAGCTCCTCCCATTTAAGGGAAAGGTGGGCTTTCTCCTCGGCCCCCGTCACCTCCCATTTAATCAACACACGTCCGCCATCGACGGACAATGCGCCATATTTCACTGCATTCGTAGCCAATTCGTGCAAAGCCGTCGCGAAGGCGAGGGCAGCGCGAGGCGAAATCATAATTTGCGGGCCTCCGATTGCGAAACGCGTGCCGCCTTGCGACTGAAAAGGGCTGACTGCACTTGCGACGACGTCGCCGAGCGCTGCACCATGCCAATTGTCGCGCGTCAACAGATCATGAGCCTGTCCGAGCGAAGCCAGGCGTGAATCCAGGCTGGCTCTGGCCTCTTCCAGATTCCCGGAGAGGCGGAGGGTCTGATGCGCGATGGACTGCATTGTTGCCATCGAGTTCTTTACCCGATGCTTGAGTTCGCCGGCGAGAAGCGCGCGGTGCTCCTCGCAGCGCTTTCGATCGGTGATGTCGATGGAGACACCGGCCATGCTGAACGGCGCGCCATCCGTGCGGTAGGAGGTCTGGCCCCTGATTTCTACCCATCGCACCTCGCCCGACGGGACGACAACCCGATATTCGATATTGTAGTCGATCCTTCTCTCGATCGAAGCGGCCACGGTCGTCTGCATCCTTTCGCGGTCGTCCGGGTGGATTGAAGCGAGCAGATCTTCGTACGAAAACGGCTTCGCAGGATCTCGTCCGAAATTAAGCTTGCAAACCTCGGAAGCGAGAAGGCGTCCCTCCGCCAAATTCAACGCCCAAGTCCCGAAGCGGCCCGCCTTCAACATGAACTGGAGTCTGTCTTCGGCGTGGCGCAGCTCCTCGTTGCGACGTGCAACTTCCTCTTCAAGGGCGTCCCGATCCCGTTGCACGCGGACTAAACGATCGCGCTCGAGCGTCACGTCAAACTGCGAGGCGAAGAAATAGCTCAGCGCGCCTTCCTCATCGAACACCGGTGAGATGAGTAGCCGATTGTAGAAGACCTCTCCGCTCTTCTTATGGTTCAGAAGCTCCACTTCAACCGGAACGCGTCGCTCGATCGCGGACCTTGTGAGATCCACCTGAGATCGGTCGGTTTCCGGCCCCTGCAGGAAGCGACAGTTGCGTCCGATTATCTCTTCGCGGGAGAAGCCGGTGAGCTTGGTGAACGCGTCGTTCACGAAAACGATCGGATTATCGGGCTGGTGTGGATCCGTAATCAACATCGGCATCCGGGTAGCTCGGACCGCGGCCGCGAACGGATCCGACGTCCGACCGGTGCGCGTGAATTCGGTAATCAACCGGTCATGTTCGCGCAGATCTGGCAACGTCCATAAGTTCCTCTGTAAGCGCTGACAACCACGCTGCGATAGAGCGGATATCACGTCGGTTACCTTGCAGTACACGCGATTATGGTACCGGCAGCCAATCGCAACGCCTCACGACCACTTATCCTATCGGTGTAGTGTAAGGACTAGACTGCGACATCACGCGCCCCCGTCGCATGCGCTAGACCGATGCGTTGAGATCTCTCGAATGTCCGGAACATGCATTCCGTGCGTGAATCTACGCATCCTTAACCTTACTATCATAGTTTAAGCGAGGCCCGCCATCAAGGGAGGCGGGGCCATACAACAAAATCCATTTCCGGTCTGACACCTTCTTTAAGGAACGCATTCGTATGTTTTCTCGGCTTTCCATCCGCGACAAGATCGCGGTCGTGATCGGTCTTTTGCTTTTGGGCATGGTAGGTATGGGAGCGCTGGCCGTCGTGGAGATGCGCGACATCAACGCCAAGACCGTCGAGATCCAGCGTAATTGGCTCCCCAGCGTGCAGGCGCTCGGAGACCTCAGGGCTGCGGGGTTGAACTACCGGAGCATTCTGCGCGGTCACATGTTGGCGGAGACCGCCGCGTCGAAGGCGGACGCTGAAAAGCGGATGCAGGAACAAGCGAACCTGCTCGACAAGGCGAAGGCTGTCTACGAGAAGCTCATTTCGTCGTCCGAGGAGCGAGCGATCTTCACGGAGTGGGCCGCCGAGTGGTCAGCATACGACAAGATCACGCATCAAGTTCTGGAACTTTCGCGCGCTCATGCCACTGGAGGCTTTCCCGCCGAGGCGGTCCGGCTGAACGAGAGCAAGGGTATTCCGCAAGGACGCAGAGCCGATGCGATTATCGCGAAGGCCGTCGAGCTAAACGACAGGGGTGCCAAGACCGCCGGTGAACAAGCTATTGCGACCTACGACGCCGCGTTCATGATGATCATGGTGATCCTGGCGCTATGCGCGTTTCTAGGGATCGGCGTAGGCGTGTTCCTCGTCAGAGACGTTTCGAAGGGCATCGATTCCATCGTTGCACCGATGCAGGCGCTGGGGAAAGGTGACCTGTCGGCTGAAGTGCCTAGTCAGGGGTCGAGGACCGAGATCGGCAAGATGGCCGATGCGCTGCAGGTTTTCAAAGAAGCGCTCATCGCCAAGAAGACGGCCGACGAGGCGGCGGCAATGGATGCCGAGGCCAAGATCGAACGCGGGCGCCGCGTCGATCAGATCACCCGCGATTTCGAGGCCCTGATCGGCGAGGTCGTGGAAACGGTCTCTTCCGCATCGACCGAACTCGAAGCGTCTGCCGGTACCCTGAGCGCCACGGCGGAACGCTCCCAAGAACTGACGACGACGGTCGCGTCCGCCTCCGAAGAGGCGTCTACCAACGTTCAGTCGGTCGCTTCCGCCACGGAAGAGATGGCTTCCTCGGTCAACGAGATCAGCCGTCAGGTGCAGGAGTCCGCGAACATCGCAGGCCAGGCGGTGGAACAGGCCAAGCGAACGAACGACCGCGTCGGCGACCTCGCCGAAGCCGCGGGTCGGATCGGCGACGTGGTGGAGCTCATCAACAACATCGCCGGGCAGACAAACCTGCTGGCCTTGAATGCGACGATCGAGGCCGCACGCGCGGGCGATGCCGGTCGCGGGTTCGCCGTGGTCGCCGCCGAAGTGAAGGCGCTCGCCGAGCAGACGGCGAAGGCAACCGGCGAAATCTCGGCCCAGATCTCGGGCATCCAGACCGCGACGCGGGAGTCCGTCGGATCGATCAAGGAGATCGGCGACACGATCGGTCGGATGTCTGAGATAGCTTCGACGATCGCTTCGGCGGTGGAGGAGCAGGGGGCTGCGACGCAAGAGATTTCACGCAACGTCCAGCAGGCGGCCCAAGGTACCATGGAGGTGTCGGCGAACATAATCGATGTCCAGCGCGGTGCGAGCGAAACCGGGTCGGCTTCGACCCAGGTGCTCTCGGCAGCCCGGTCCCTGTCTGCGGACAGCACGCGGTTGAAGGTTGAGGTCGGGAAATTCCTAACGGCCGTGCGGGCTGCCTAAGCGGCTCTGGCTCTGAGGTTCGCCGCTCTCCGAGCGCGTCAGGTCGAAGAGTTGGGCGACATCCGGCGAGATGTTCCGGATGTCGCCCCGTCCCATTCCCCAGGGACTGTGGGAGTTGGCCAGCGACGACCTCGGTGTTCGCTCACCCCGATCTGTCGAGCCGAAGGACAAGTCCCTCGCGCGAACGATAACGGCGCAGCAGGATCGGCACGTCGGCGAGAGTGATCGGCTTGGAAATCAGATATCCCTGCACCTTCGTGATCCCGGCGGCCCTAAGAGACGCCAACTCCCCATCCGTCTCCACGCCTTCGGCTACGACCTCGCAATCCATCCGTCGGGCGAACTCGGAGATGGCACTGGCCAAAGCCTGGCGTCCGGGATCGCGGTCGATACCTCTTATGAGGCTGATGTCCAGTTTGATGAGGTCCGGGTTCAGATCCAGCACATGTCTGAAGCTGGAGTAGCCGGCACCGACGTCGTCGATCGCCAATCGGAGGCCACGCTTGCGGAATGGCTCCAATGCCGACTTCAATTCTGCGTAACCCTCGATCGCGGCGTGTTCGGTCACTTCAAGGATGATCCTATCGAGAGGCATCGATCCGAACAGCTGCACGAACCTCGCCGAGGCGATCGAAGCAGGAGACAGGTTGAGAGACAACGCCGCATCCTCCGGAAGCTTGAGCAGGCCGGCGACGGCTTCTTCGACCGCCAAGAACTCCATTTCGATGCCGAGGCCGACCGTGTCGGCGCCCTCGAACCACTTGTCGGGCGACGACCCGAGTAACGTGCTCGGAAAGCGTGCGAGCGCTTCGAAACCGACGATTCTGTCGTCCGACAGTCGATAGATGGGCTGGAAGACGATCGAGATGGCGCGGTTCTTAAGGACGCAGCGAACCGCGTCCTCCGTGGCGAGATAGTTCTTGTTCTTCTTGCCGACCATTCCGAGAAGGTTCGCGATCTGCTCCGCCGAGAACTGCAAAAGACGCAAATGAGCTTCGCCGACATCGGGGTTCGGCGCATAACTGAAGCAGCAGAGCGTTCCGAACAGTCCGCCACACGGCAGGACGATCGGCGTGCTGAGGTGTGCACCGACGGGAATGCTCTTCGTAGGCTTTATGCCTGCGGCGACGGGATCGTCGGCCGCGTTCTGCATGGCCCCCGGCATCAACCCCCTGACGATGTAACTGCAATAGCTTTCGGATAGCGGATCGGCTCCACCGGGTGCAATCGGTGGGTTCTCGCCATCGACGTAGCGAAAAATTCGATTGCCTTTGTCGAATTCGGAGATGAATCCGACGTCCATGCCCAGCCTGAGGCGCACCGATCGCAAAACCGAACGGATGACTTCGGATAGTAGATTTTCGTCGTCTTCGTATCGTGGGATTGGTCGCATTCTGCCTCCATAAACGGGACAGTGCGCGTACTTAATTGCTCTCGCTGCATTGGATGATATTACACGTGTTCCTTTCGGGGAACTTGATCTACGAATTCTGCAACATCTCGGTGACCTCCTCCGCGAACTCCGCCATCACGAATGGCTTGGTCATCACAGCCATACCTTGTTCCAGATGACCATTACCGACAGCAGCGTTTTCGGCGTAACCGGTGATGAAAAGAACCTTCATATGAGGTCGACCGACGCGCGCGGCATCTGCCAACTGTCTTCCGTTCATGCCGTCCGGCAGGCCGACATCCGTGACGAGAAGATCGATGCGCACCTCGCTTTCCAGGATACGCAAGCCTGATTTCGCATCGATCGCCTCGAGAACCGAGTGCCCCGCTTCCTGCAGGATCTCCACGACCATCATCCGCACGTCCGGCTCGTCGTCGACGACGAGAACGACGTCGCGCTGCGCGGCCTGCTCGGCTTCAAGTCCGGACGCCGCCGTTTCCGCATCGACTTCGCCCAGATGACGCGGAAGGTAGACGCTCATCGTCGTACCTCTGCCGGTTTCCGTGTTCACGCGGACCCGACCGCCCGACTGGTGGACGAAGCCGTGCACCATCGAAAGGCCGAGCCCGGTACCCTGACCGATCGGCTTCGTGGTAAAGAAGGGGTCGAATATTCGGCCGAGCACGTCTGCTGGAATTCCGGAGCCCGTGTCCGATACCCGGATGGCCAGATACTGTCCGGGCGTCAATTCGTGCTCCGCCGCTTCCCGCTCGTCGAAAGAAATATTTCCGGTCGAGATCGTCAGCTTGCCGCCATCGGGCATGGCGTCCCGCGCGTTGATGGCAAGATTGAGCAGAGTGTTCTCCAGCTGCGCACCGTCCACGAAGGCCGTCCATAGGCGATCGGCGGGCACGGCATCTACCTGAATGTTCGGTCCGACGGAGCGGCGGATGAGATCCTCCATTCCAGCGACCAGACGGTTCATATCCGTCGGCTTCGGATCGAGGGTCTGTCGTCGGGAGAAGGCCAGGAGCCGCTGGGTGAGCGCAGCGGCACGCTGAGCCGAGGTCTGCGCTCCACGGATGAAGCGTTCTATGCCTTCCGTGCGGCCTGAATTCAGGCGCCGCTCGATGATCTCCAGTCCGCCGATGATGCCAGTGAGCAGATTGTTGAAGTCGTGCGCGATCCCGCCCGTCAACTGAACGACGGCCTCCATCTTGTGGGCCTGGCGCAACGCTTCGTGCGCCTCGGTCAGTTCCGCGGTTCGGGCGGCGACACGCTGTTCGAGCGTCTCGTTCGCCTCCTGCACGCTCTGGATGAGCCGGGCATTCGAGATGGCGAGCGCGGCTTGCGCGGCGAGACCTACGACCACTTCTTCGTGCTGCACGGTGAAGCGCGCCCTTTCGGGATGCCCGAAGAAAAGCCCTCCGATGACGGTCCCGTCGCGCGAAACCACCGGCACCGAGAGATAGCTGACGACGGTGAGATGGCCCTCGGGCATACCGATGTGGGGTAGGTTGTGGCCGTAACGCGGGTCTTGCCTGATGTCGTCGGACCGCAGCACGCCTGTGCCGTCGAAGGTGGGTGCGAAGATCGCCGTCCTCCTCGGCATGGGGAAGACGCTGAATGTTTCCCGATCGACGCCGGACAAGGCGTAGAGCATGTAGCTTCCACCTTCCTTGTTGGTCACGTTGTAGAAGAAGGCGCCGAACCCGGCGCCCGTGAGCTCGACGCCGGCATCGGTGACGAGCTGAACGATCTTTTCGAGATCGGTCTCCGCGACCGTGGTGACCGCGATCCTGTTGAGTATCTCGAGAGCACGACGCTTGTCGTCGAGCCTCCGCTCGGCCTTGTGAGCCGCCGACACGTCATGTCCTTCGCAGAATATCCCGGTGACCTCACCGCGATCGTCGAGAACCGGGGCGTAGATGAAATCGAGAAGAAGCATTTCGTCGGCCCCGTCCTCCTTTTTCAAAACGGCCGGCACGCGCTGCGCCACGAAGCGCTCGCCCGAATTGAAGACCTCGTCGAGCCATTCGAAGAAGCCTTGTCCGCGGAGCTCCGGGAAGACTTCGCGCACTGTCCGCCCGACGTAGTCGCGCTCGCCGAATAGTCGGCGATAGGAATCGTTCACGAACTCGAACAAATGCTCCGGTCCCTTCAGGATCGTGATGAAGCCCGGTGCCTGTTCGAACAGACGCCGTTGCCGGGCCGTTTCGGCCTCACGCTTCTTGTCGGCCAGGACCTTGTCGGTCGTTTCGTGTCCTTGGTTGAAGATGCCCGCGACGGAGCCGTCTTCGCGCCGAATGGGGGTGATGCTGTAGTTCCAATACGTTTCCTGGATGCCGGTCTCCCGGGCCATCGGCAGCATCTGATCGAAGGTCGAGAAGCCTTCGCCCGTCGTAACGACGCGCTCGAAATGCGGCCCCACGACGTGCCAGATGTCCGTCCAGACCTCCTTCGCGGGCCGTCCCAGCGCCCAAGGGTGCCGCTCGCCGGGAATGGGGGACCATGCGTCGTTGTACAGCAACCTCAGGTCAGGGCCCCAATATATGGCGGTGGGAAAGGACGAGTTCAGACAGATGCCGAGTGCCGAGCGCAACGATTGCGGCCAGGCTTCCGGGGCGCCCAAGGAAGTGGCTGCCCAATCATGGCTCCGGATGAGCGTCCCCATCCGGCCGCCGCCAGCCAGGAAGTCAAGACTGTTCAGTGGATGCATGCGATACGGGATCCGAAGGTGCTTGTGGCGGCGACAGTTGCCGGATCACATTATCCGGCAAGGGCCCGGCACGGCAATGCGGCGGGCAGCCTTGAACAGGCAGTCGACGTCTATTCTTCGTAGGTATGCGTTTCGGCTTCGCGAGCGCACTGTCTCACGAAAGCTTGGGGCAAGGTTCGCGTTATATGGCTGGAAATACCAACGAGGCCATGCTCTCGACAACGCCTATGATGTCTTTCGTGCCATACGGTTTTGGGAGGAATAGAGCGCCCTTCGGCATCTCATCCGGCCGAAGTCGACGTTTTCCGCTCGCGATCACGATAGCAATCTCGGGCCAACGTCCGCTTACCAACGCCGCCAGTTCCAACCCGTCCATGGATCCCGGCATATCCACGTCGGTGAAAAGCAGATCAATTCCCGGTTCACTGGCAAGCACGCGGACGGCATCGTCCGCACTCGTTACCGACGTCACTTTATGCCCCGCGCCATGGAGCGTTTCCTCGATCAAAAGGACGATGAACATCTCGTCCTCGGCAACTAGAATGTGCACTGAGTAATCCCCCCGACCTAGCCTAATCTGCGGTGGGGCGATTTGTTCCACTCGTGGGCTCCGGAAAGCCGAGAAGTTGCCAAATGCTTGTTGACGTTGTAGCAATTAAAAACAATGTATGTAACATATTCAGTGCGCTCTGAGCGGCAACTTATGTCTCGACGGGGAAGATCATGATCTCCGCGGATCAACTTCGCGCCGCACGAGCTCTCCTCAAGCTAGATCAGCGCCAGACCGCAGAATTGACGGGCCTATCGTTGCCGACCATCCAACGGATGGAAGCGAGCGATGGCGTAATTCGTGGCAATGTCGACTCGTTGATGAAGCTGGTTTCCGCTTTGGAGCATGCCGGCGTCGAACTTCTCGGCCCGGGAGGCGTGAGCGCCGGCACGGGGCGCGGGGTAAGGTTGCGCGAGACGACGGCTTCCGCAGCTAAAAGGCCTTCGGCGAAGAAGGCGGACGGCAAGACCAAACGTCCGCGCCGGTAGGTCTGCCGGTTCCGAACTCGAGCCGCGCTCAATTGAGCGCCGCGCGAACGATTTCGTCCTCGGTCACCACGCGTTCGATGAGGCCGACCTTGCTCCGGATGCGGTATCGCGGGCGGCCGTCCGATTCGATCGGCAAAATGCCTATCACCGTGTAGATCCGCGGCATTCGCACGGGCTCCCGTCCCTGCGGTCCCTGTGTGACGTGATGAACCTCGTCGTTCACGGCGTAGTTGCGGCTCATTGATCCATCCATTTTTTCGCCAAGACGCGGATAAGTATTGAAAGTTGAAACTAATGTATGACACATTACTTGTACCATTGAATGTATAATATTGCCATCTATCGTGGGTGTTCCAGGTTCGCCGCGGGGCCTTGATGGAGGCGCAATTCGAGTCCGGCTGCGGCCGGAGTGGCCGAATGCTGGTTCAGGAAAGCGGAGAGCGGAATGACGGAAAGGACATCCGTCTTGCTTGCAGTCTGGCAGCCGTCGCGGGCGGTTTGAACGCGTCGGCGTTCCACGCAGTGGGCTTCTTTTCTGCCAACATGACCGGCAACGTATCGGCGCTATCCGATCATCTCGCGCTGGGAGACGCATGGGCGGTCGTGTTTCTGCTCGCGATACTGCTTCTGTTCGTGAGCGGCGCCGGATTGGCGTCGTTTCTCGTCCAGGTCGGGCGGCGCCGGCGCCTCAAGGCGACCTTCGCGGGGGTGATCGTGCTCGAAGGTCTTCTTCTGCTTATGCTGGGCGTCATGGAAGCGTGGGGGCCGGACGCCTATCGACGTTCCGTCCTCGTGCTGGGGTTGAGCTTCGCGATGGGGCTGCAAAACGCGGTGGTCACGCGGATATCGGATGCTCGGGTCCGGACGACGCACGTGTCGGGTATGGCGACCGATATCGGCATCGCTCTCGGCACGATAGTCGATGAGGTCCTGCGGCGTCGTTCCGGCGGGATCGATGTCTCGCTCATGTCTCGGCTGCGTCTTCACGCGTGCACGATCGCTGCGTTCCTGGCTGGTGGCGTCGTTGGAGTGGCGCTGCATCGGGTCGTGGACGGCAAGCTCATTTTCGGCTTCGCCGGCGCTCTCCTTGCTATCGGGACATCGGGTCTGGCGAAGGCGACTAGACAATCGCGCACGGACACCGTTCCTTAGCACTTTAATTTCGTTTCGACGTCAGAGTATTTTCCAGGAGGATCAATAGATGAAGTCGCCGGTCGTGAAGCGATCCGTGAACATTGCAGGCCATAAGACGAGCGTCAGTCTCGAGAGCGGATTTTGGGACGGTCTGAAGGAGATCGCGGCACTCGAGGGCAGGACGTTGGCCGACGCGGTTGCCGCCATCGACAAGGCGCGGTCGCATGGGAACCTGTCGTCGGCGATCCGCCTCTACGTTCTGGCTCATTATCGGAACAGGAAGCCGGCCGCACCCCGCCCGATGCCGGTCGAAGATCCCGAGGAGGCGGAGTAGTCCGCGGTCCAAGCGGTTCTCCCGCGCACGACTCTGGCCAAATCGGCCGACGATCACTATCAGAAGAGAACACCTAGCATCGGACATCTATGAGCAGCGCCGTCTTCGCACTATTCGTCAACGCGGTCGTCGCGTTGCTGTTCGCGGGAGCGTTCACCTACATCGCTGCATCCAATCCGTCGTTCCGACGGGTCTACTGGCTGGGGGCGGCATACGCGGTAGGAGCGTTGACACCCGCCAGCGAACTGCTCGTCCGCACCAGCGGGTGGCCGGCTCCCTTCGTCGCAAGCAGCTTCGCCACCTTCGTCGGCGCATTCTACGTGACTGCGGTCGCTCTGTGCCGGCTGTACCGGCTTCCCGTGCCGTGGTCGCAACTCGCTTTCCTTCTGCTTCTCTCGCTTTGCGCGAGGGCAGTCATCTGGAACGGGCAGAGGGACGATTTTCTGTACGAGCTTGCCTACCAACTACCCTTCGCCATCGCCACGTTTGTCTGCGCGTTGCTGACCTACCAGGCGCTCCCCCGGGGGAGGCTGGACGCGCTGCTTTGTGGCTTGTTCTCTCTTTCATCCATGCACTTCGTGGCGAAGCCGTTCCTCGCGGTCCGCTTCGGGTCCGGCTCCACCGCTTCCGAATATGTCAGCAGCGTCTACGCCCTTTTTTCCCAGTCCGGCACGGGCATCCTCCTTACCACCATCGGAATCACCCTCCTGCTGATCGTCGTCCGGAAGATGCTCGACGAAGTCCGCCAGGTCGCGGATCGCGATGCCTTGTCCGGCCTCTTGAACCGGCGCGGCTTCAATTGGCGAAGCGAGGAACTCATGAAGGCGGCGTTGGACAGAGGACGCAGCGTCGCTCTGCTGACCTTCGATCTGGACCATTTCAAGAGGCTGAACGACACTTACGGGCACGGGGTTGGCGATTGGTTCATCGCCGCCTTCGCGGAGGTCTTGCGGATCTGTTGTCCTCCCGGCGCAATCGTCTGCCGCTTGGGGGGCGAAGAGTTCGCCGTGCTCATGGTGGAGAACCGACGGGGAGAATCTCAGGAAATCGGCGAAAGCGTTCGCCGCCATCTGCTGCATCTCGCCCACGATGGATATCCGCTGATCCGGATCACCGTCAGCGGAGGTCACATCTCCGCTCCCGCCGACATCGGGCTTGCCGAATTGATGGTGCGGTCCGACCGGGCACTCTATCTCGCGAAGGCGTCCGGCCGGGACCGTATCTGCTTCGAGAAGGTCGGCATGCCCGGCAACCTCGGTCCTGAGCGCAGAGGCCGGCCGACATCGGACGCCGCCGTATCCTGAAGAAGCCTTCCGGTCGTCAAGGCTGTCGGCGAGGTTCTTAGCGTCGGCGTAATCGACGCATTCCATGCTCGCGCCTAACGGAGCGGTAAGAGACCGTTAGCCAGTGTCCGGTAACGTACTCATATCCGGCATCGACGAAATCTCCGCGGAGATCGCGGCCGCTGTCGGTCAGCAGGGTGCTGCGACCCAGGAGATCGCCAACAGCGTGCAGCAGGCTGCGGACCGGACCCGCGACGTCGATACGAATATCGCGGGCCTCAACCAGGTGTCGGAAATTGCCGGCGAGGCCGCCGCCCGACTTCTGGAAGCGGCGGATGGTCTGTCCGCGCGATCGGTGCAGCTTCGATCCGAAGTCGAGGGCTTTCTGAATTCGCTGTTACGTGCGGCGGCGTGAAGTCGACGAGGCGGCGGCCGAGAGCCTGCTGCGTTCTGTGGGCTGTAAAGGGGCGTTGTCGAGACCTGCGTTCTCAGCCCGCAAACGCCCTCATCGCGGCGACCACCTCGCCCTCGTTGTAGGGCTTCGAGAAGAACCGGCTTCGCGCAGGCATCCGGACGTCGGGGGCGTCGATATGACCCGACGTGAGGATGATCTCGATCGGCGGCCAGCGATCGCGGATGAGCGCCGCCAGCTTCATGCCATCGATACCTCGCGGCATGTCGATGTCGGTGAACACGATACGTATGTCCAGCCGCCTCTCGAGGATACGGATCGCTTCGGTCGCGTCCGCTGCCTCCACTGCCTCGAATCCAGCATCCTCGACCATTGTTCGTCGTCAGATAATTTGAGACCGCTCAGGCATTTCGAGAAGGGAGGATCTGGCTCATCTAGGGTTAAAGTTTAAGCGGCTTGCAATCGATGCTGCAAGCGGCGGTTTGCAATGGTTTCACGTTTGATGCGCGCA
>WPCJ01054461.1_pt1 | contig 53640 bp, 45 predicted proteins | sample 5399831 | NCBI WGS metagenome assembly WPCJ01 (sample SAMN12869470, study PRJNA574797) | sludge metagenome | isolation source: wastewater treatment of pH10 | place: China:Beijing | collected 2019-05-20
CCTATGCGGGCGAGGCGCATATCGCGCGGCCGGCCGATCCGTCGAAGCTGAGCGACGAGGAATGGCGCGACCATCTCTTCATCCGCTCCAATCCGCGCGGCCTTCACTATGAGCGCTGGCGCCACCAGCATGGCTGCGGCCGCTTCTTCAACGCGGTGCGCGACACCGTGAGCGACAAATTCGTGATGACCTACAAGGCCGGGCTGCCGCGCCCGAGCGAGACCGAACTCGAGGATGCACGGTCATGACCAGCTACCGCATTTCCGGCAAGGGCTGCATCGACCGCTCGAAGCCGGTGCGCTTCACCTTCAACGGCGACAGCTACAACGGCTATCAGGGCGATACGCTCGCCTCCGCGCTGCTCGCCAATGGCGTGCATCTGGCCGGCCGCTCGTTCAAATACCACCGCCCGCGCGGCATATTGTCGGCAGGGTCGGAGGAGCCGAACGCGCTGGTCGGCACCCGTCGCGGGCCGGGACGCTTCGAGCCCAACACGCGGGCAACCGTGCTTGAGGTATATGACGGGCTCGCCACCACCAGCCAGAACCATTGGCCGTCGCTGAAGCGCGACATCGGCGCGGTCAACGACGCGCTCTACATGCTGTTCTCCGCCGGCTTCTACTACAAGACCTTCATGTGGCCCAAGAGCTTCTGGAACAAGGTCTACGAGCCGTTCATCCGGGGTGCCGCGGGCCTCGGCAAGTCGCCGACCGAACCGGACCCGGACAGCTATGCCAGCCGCTTCGCCCATTGCGACGTGCTTGTCGTGGGTGCGGGGCCTGCGGGACTGGCGGCAGCGCTGGAAGCAGGCAGGAGCGGCGCGAAGGTCATCCTCTGCGACGAGCAGGCCGAGCCCGGCGGCTCGCTGCTGTCGGAAACGGATGCGCGCATCGACGGCCGCTCCGGCTGGGACTGGCTGAAGGCGGCCACCGACGAACTGGCGGCGCTGGCGAACGTCACCGTGCTGCCGCGCACCACGGCCATCGGCTACTACCACCAGAATTTCGTCGGCCTGTGCCAGCGGCTGACCGATCATCTTCCCAACCCGCCGCAGGGTGCGCCGCGCGAGCGCATGTGGAAAGTGCGCGCAGAACAGGTGGTGCTGGCGCAGGGCGCGATCGAAAAGCCGCTGGTGTTCGACGGCAACGATCGCCCCGGCGTCATGCTGGCGGGCGCCGCGCGCAGCTATCTCAACCGCTATGGTGTCAAGGTCGGCAACCGCCCGGTGGTGGTGACCTCGCACGACAGCGCCTGGCTCGCCGCCTTCGACCTCACCGAGGCCGGCGCGAAGGTTGCGGCCATCGTCGATATCCGGCCCGAGGTCGCCGGCCATCTGAAGCAGCGCGCCGCTGCCTTGGGGATCGAGGTGCTGACCGGCTGGACCGTTACCGGCACCAGCGGCCGGTTGCGCGTCGCCTCGGTGCGCGTCAACCCGATCAGTCGCGGCGGCGTGGTCGGGCCCGCCCGCACCATTGCCTGCGATGCGCTCCTGATGAGCGGCGGCTGGACGCCGAGCGTGCATCTGTTCTCGCACACCAAGGGCAAGCTCGACTGGCACGAGGACGGCCAGATGTTCCTGCCGGGTGAGCATGCCGAGGCGAGCCGCTGCGCCGGCGCCGGCAATGGCAGCTTCGGCCTTGCGGCCGCGCTTGCTGAAGGTGCCGAAGCCGGTGCGGCAGCGGCGGCAGACGCCGGCTTCAAGGCGAAAGCGGGCAGCTACGCGGTAGAGGGTGAGATGGCGCTGACCGGCGTCAGCAACCGCGAATTGCCGACCGACCGCAATGCGTCGAAGGCCAAGGCCTTCGTCGATTTCCAGAACGACGTCACTGCCAAGGACATCCGCCTTGCCGTGCGCGAGGGCTTCAAGTCCATCGAGCACATCAAGCGCTACACCACCACCGGCATGGCGACGGACCAGGGCAAGACCTCAAACATCAACGGCCTCGCCATCGCCTCGGACGCGGTGAAGCGCCCGGCGCCGGCGGTCGGCCTCACCACCTTCCGCCCGCCCTATACGCCGACGACCTTCGGCGCCTTCGCCGGCTACAATCGCGGCGAGTTGTTCGAGGTGACGCGCAAGACGCCCATCGACGGTTGGGCCGACGAGAACGGCGCCGTGTTCGAGCCGGTGTCGCTGTGGCGCCGCGCCTGGTATTTCCCGAAGCCGGGCGAGGACATGCATGCCGCCGTGGCGCGCGAGTGCAAGGCGGTGCGCGAGTCGCTCGGCATGTTCGACGCCTCGACACTCGGCAAGATCGAGATCGTCGGGCCGGATGCTGCCGAGTTCCTCAACCGCATGTACACCAATCCGTGGTCGAAATTGGCGCCCGGCCGCTGCCGCTACGGCCTGCTGCTCGGCGAGGACGGCTTCATCCGCGACGACGGCGTCATCGGCCGCATGACCAGCGACCGTTTCCACGTCACCACCACGACCGGGGGTGCTGCGCGGGTGCTGGCCATGATGGAGGACTATCTCCAGACCGAATGGCCGGATCTCAAGGTCTGGCTCACGTCCACCACCGAGCAATGGGCGGTCATCGCGCTGCAGGGACCGAACGCGCGCAAGCTGCTGGAACCGCTGGTCGAGGGCATCGACCTGTCGGAAGAGGCCTTCCCGCACATGTCGGTGGCCGAAGGGCGCATCTGCGGCGTGCCGACCCGGCTGTTCCGCATGAGCTTCACCGGCGAGCGCGGCTATGAGGTCAACGTGCCGGCGCGCTACGGCCGTGCGGTATGGGAAAAGCTCCACGAGGCCGGGCAGGAATACGGCATCGTGCCCTATGGCACCGAGACCATGCACGTGCTGCGGGCCGAGAAGGGCTACATCATCGTCGGCCAGGACACCGACGGCACGCTGACGCCGGACGATGCCGGCCTCGGCTGGGCGATCGGCAAGGCCAAGCCCGATTTCGTCGGCAAGCGCTCGCTGACCCGGCCGGACATGCTGAAGGCCGACCGCAAGCAGCTCGTCGGCCTGCTGACGGACGACCCGACCACCGTGCTGGAGGAGGGCGCGCAGATCGTGCTCGACCCGAACCAGAACCTGCCGATGAAGATGGTCGGCCACGTCACCTCCTCCTACTGGAGCGCCGCGCTCGGCCGTTCCGTCGCGCTGGCGGTGATCGAGGGCGGACGGGCGCGCGAGGGAGAGACGGTGCATATCCCGATGCCGGGCCGCACGCTGGAGGCCAGCGTCACCGGAACTGTGTTCTATGATCCTGAAAACAAGCGCCTCAGTGCGTAGGAGTGACCCATGCTGCATGAACATCACCCGCTGGTGGGCCGCGAAATCGCCGTTCACGATGCCGCTCCGCTCAGCATCCGCGTGGCCGCCGATTGCGCCCGCTTCAGCCTGCGGCTCGATCCGTCGCACATTGCCGAGGCATCGAAGGCTTTCGGCCTGAAGCTTCCGGCGAAGATCGGTGCCGTTGCCGTCTCCGGGAGCAGGATTGCGGCCTGCCTGGGGCCGGACGAATGGTATCTGACGGCGCCTCTGGCCGAACAGGAGGCCGTCGAGGCTGCCTTCGCCGACCTCTACGCCACTGTAATTCATAGCCTCGTCGATGTCGGCCATCGCGAGGTGGGCATCGAGGTGGAGGGCGCCGCCGCGCTGCTTGCGCTGCGCTCGGCGATCGCCTTCGACATCGAGGCGATGCCCGTCGGCAGCGGCTGCCGCACCATCTTCGACAAGGCCCAGATCGTGCTGCTGCGCGAGGCGGAGCACCGCTTCCGCATCGAGGTCTGGCGCACCTTCGCCGATCATGTCTGGGGCATTCTTCAGGCCGCCAGCCGCGAAGTCGCGCTCGATATCTGACCGAATTTTTCCGGACCCGGCCTAGCTTTCCAGCCATCGGCAATGGTCAGCCGCCAACTTCGGCCCCTGCCGGATCGCGGCCCGGGGTTGGCCGGACCGCATCCGGAATATGTGCTTTCCGACTTTTCTTCCCGCTATCTTCGCCTTAAGCCTTCGGCTTGAAGGCTGACCCCGAACCGCCGCCGGACGTCAGCCGATGTGTAGCGAGGAAGTCGTGTTGACCCACCCAAATCTCCCCTTCACCTGCGAGAAGCGCCCGGCGATGGGGGCGAGAGGGGTGGTGGTGACCAATGCGCCGCTGGGCACCACCGCCGGCAACGAGATGCTGGCGGTCGGCGGCAATGCCGTCGATGCGGCAGTGGCGGCGCTGCTGACGCTCACCGTGGTCGAGCCCATGATGGTGGGTATTGCCGGCGGCGGCGTGTCGCATATCCGGCTGGCGGACGGGCGGCATGTGGTGGTGGACGCGCTGTCGACGGCAGGTGCGGCGATGAGCGCAACCATGTTCACCCCGGTCTCGGACCTGCCGGGGCAATATATGGATACGCTGGAGCGCCGCAATCTGGTCGGCCCCTCGGCCGTCGCGGTGCCGGGCAACCTGCGCGGCTGGTGCCTGATGCACGAGAAATACGGCAAGCTGCCTTTTGCCGACGTCGTCGAGCCGGCAATTCGCGCCGCCGCGCGCGGCTTTGCCGTAAGCCACTATCTGAACGGGGCGATCCGCGAACACCAGGCCGACCTCGCGGCCGATCCCGAGATGGCACGCATGATGCTGCCCGGCGGCGCACCGGCCGAACCCGGTAGCCGCATGGTGATGGGCGCCTATGCCGACAGTCTTCGGCTGGTGCAGGCCGAGGGCGCATCGGCGCTGCACGGCGGCGCGCTGGGGCGGGCCCTGATCGAGCGGCTCCAGACCGGCGGCCCGGATGCGAGCGTGCTGACATTGGATGATCTCGCCTCCTACCGTGCCGTCGAGCGCGAAGCGATCTTCGGGAATTATCGCGGCCACACCATCGCCGGCCCGCCGCCGCCGGCCTCATCCGGCGTGCATGTCGTGCAGATGCTCAACATGCTGGAGAACTACGACGTCCGTGCCATGGGCTTCGGCACTGTCGAAAGCCTGCATCTGCTGGCCGAGGTGATCCGCATCGCTTTCGAGGATCGGCGCGCCGCGTCGGGCGATCCCGATTTCGTCGACGTGCCGGTCGACCTCTACACCTCCAAGGATTACGCCCGCATCTGTCTCGGCCGGATACGGGACTTGCCCCGCCCGATGCAGCCGCGACTTCGTGAAAGCGGCGATACCACCCATGTCACCGTGGCCGACCGGGACGGCAATGTGGTTGCCGCCACCCACACCATCAATGGCCTGTTCGGGGCGCGCATCATGGTGCCGGGCACGGGGATCATCCCCAACAACTACATGCTGAACTACGACCCGCGTCCCGGCAAGGCGATGTCCATCGCGCCCGGCAAGCGGGTGCCGACCTCGATGGCGCCGATGATGGCGCTGAAGGACGGCAAAATGCTCTTTGCCCTTGGCCTGCCGGGCGGGGTGCGGATCTTCCCTTCGGCCATGCAGGCCATCGTCAACCTGATCGATCACGGCATGAGCCTGCAACAGGCGGTCGAGGCGCCGCGGCTGTGGACCGATGGCCACCATATGGAGCTGGAGCCTGCCTATGCGCCCATGGAAGCGGCGCTCGCCGCCGGCGGCCGCGAGGTGAGGCTGGTGAAGACCATCGGCGGCGGCATGAACGCCATCGCCTTCGGCGAAGACGGGATGATGACCGGTGCCGCGTGCTGGCGTGCGGACGGCACCGTCATGGCCCAGGGCGGAGGGCTGGCCCGGCCCGGCGTGCGGTTCCATGTTTGAATGCGAAGATCGGAGTGCGAATGGTGCGACTGGTGATGCTCGACCCCACGACGCCTGCCCGGCTGGACCGGATACGGCCGTTCCTGCCGGAAGGATGGGAACTGGCGACCGCAGCCTCGCGCGCGGCCGGGGACCAGATCGCCGCCCTTTCGGGCGCGACCTTCGGGATCACCGGCGACGTGCCGGTCACGCCCGAGATGATGGCCACCCATGGGTTGCGCGCCATCCATAAATGGGGCGTCGGCTACGACAACATCGACCTCGACGCGGCGCGCCGGCACGGCGTGCGGGTGCTGCGCACCACCGGCTCGAACGCGGTGACCGTGGCCGAGACGACGCTGGGCCTGATCCTCGCCCTGAACCGCAATCTCGTGCGCGGCCATGTCGGTATCCTCGGCGGCGAATGGCGCAAGGGCGAGTTGTCGCCGACATCGATGCGGCTCTCGGGCAAGACAGTGGGCATCGTCGGCATGGGGTATATCGGCAAGGCGCTGGCCCGGCTGCTCTCCGGCTTCGGCTGCACGATCCTCTACACCAAGCGTACGCCGCTGAGTGCCGCGGAGGAGGCCGAAGCGGGGGTCCGGTTCGCCTCGCTGGAGGAACTGCTGCGGAGCGCCGACGTGGTGACGCTCAACTGCGAACTGAATGCCTCGACCCGCAATCTGATCGATCGCCGCACGCTGGCGCTGATGAAGCCCGATGCGCTGCTGGTGAATGCCGCCAGGGGTGGGGTCATGGTCGAGGCGGATGTGGCCGAGGCCATCCGCGAGGGGCGGCTGCGGGGCGCGGGAGTGGATGTCTTCGAGTTCGAGCCGGTGTCCGCGGACAATCCGCTGGTCGGGCTGGATCGGGTCATCACCACACCGCATATCGGCGCCGTCTCGGCCGACGGGTTCGCGCCTTCGATCACCAGGATGATCGGCAACCTGCATGCCATCGCCCGTGGCGAGGATCCGAACCCGATCGACGTTCTGGTGTGACGCCGTCCGGGACCGGCCGCTTCAGGAAACGGGCTCCTGGCCATAGCGTTGCGCAAGCTCGCCGGCAACGTGCCGGGTCGTGGCGATGAAATCCCGCACGATGGGCGAGGTTTCGCCCGTCGGCCAGGCGACGACCAGATCGATGGAACGCGGCAGTTCGGGGATCGGCCGGAATTCGAGGTAGGGCGAGCGGATATTGACAATCCATGAGGGCATGATCGCAACGCCGAGGCCCGACGCCACTTGTGCCGCGACCGCCGTGGTGTGCGTGCATTCCTGCACCACACGCGCCTGCAGCCCGGCCTTTCTCAGGGCGGCCATCATGATGGTGGCATATTTGGCGCCGAGAATGGGTGCGTAACCGATCAGCGGTTCGTCGAGAAAGTCATGCAGCGCGATCTCGGATTTCTCCGCCAGACGGTGGCCGCGAGGCAATGCGGCGACGAACCCCTCGCTCAGGATGGTTTCGACCTGCATGTGGGCGGCGCGCTCGGTCGGGCGGATGAAGGCGATGTTGATCTCGCCCGTCTCCAGTGTCCGCAACTGCTCGGCGGTGCCCAGCGGCACGACATCGACGATCACCGCCGGCCACAGCTTGCGGAATGCCGCCAGCACCGGCGGGATCACGTGGGTCATGGCCACGTTGACGCCTGCGACCGTGATGCGGCCTGTCGCTTCGCCGGCCATGGCTCTTGTGTGCGCCACCGCGCGGTCGGCGGCGTCCAGAAGCTCGCGCGCATGGCGAAGCAGCGTGTGTCCCGCCGACGTCAGCCGGGTCCGCCGCGTGGTGCGGTGGAACAGGGCAACGCCCAGCCGCTCCTCCATCAGGCGGATCTGCTGGCTCAGCGGCGCTTGCGCCATGCCCAGCCGCTCGGCGGCACGTCCGAAATGCAACTCCTCCGCCAGACAGACGAAGTAACGCAACTGGCGCAGATCGACCCCGCTATTCATATCGAAAACATATTAAATGGTTGCTTATTTGGCAATTGATCTAAATAAATTCGCGTGTTTCGCTCACGTGGTTGTCGACGGCGTGCGGAGATGCTCCTGACAAGATGACCCGGTTCTGGCTGATCAAACTCCTGCGCACGATCCTCACCCTCTGGTTCGTGGTGACTTTCACCTTCGTCGTGCTCAGGACTTCCGGCGATCCGGTCGTCGCCCTGCTGGGCGGCGATGCGATGCCGGACGAGATCGAGCAGTTCCGCCGCCAATGGGGCCTCGACCAGCCGCTGATCGTGCAATATCTCAGCTATATCGGGCAGATGGCGACCGGCCAGTTCGGCGATTCCCTGCTCGACCACCGGCCGGTGATGGACATCATCCTCGAACGGGTGCCGGCGACGGTGAGCCTGGGGCTGGTCGCCTATCTGCTGGCGACGCTTGTCGGCATTCCGGCGGGCATCATCGCCGCCCTGCGGCGCGGGCGATTCGTCGACCGGGCAATCATGGCCTTCGCGGTGTTCGGCTTCGCGCTGCCGAACTTCTTCCTCGGCATCCTGATGATCCTCCTGTTCTCGCTGATGCTTCAGGTGCTGCCTTCGTCGGGAACGGGAACGATATGGCATTTCATCATGCCGGCCGTGACGCTCGGCACGTTCACCGCCGGAACGCTGGCGCGCTTCACACGCTCGGCGATGCTGGAGGTTCTGGAGCGGCCCTATATGCGCGCCGCGGCCGCCAAGGGCGTGCCGGCGGTGAAGCGCATCCTGTTCCACGCCTTCCCGAATGCCGCCATCCCCATCGTCACCATCGTCGGCCTGAATCTGGGCCAGCTCATTGCGGGCGCCATCGTGGTCGAGACCGTCTTTGCCTGGCCCGGCGTCGGCCGTCTGCTGGTCACCGCCGTCTCGCAACGCGATCTGGCGCTCGTGCAGGGGCTGGTGCTGGTCATCGCCGCCACCATGGTGCTCGCCAATCTGGCCGTCGACCTGACCTATGGCCTGCTGGATCCGCGCATACGCAAAGGTGCACGATGAAACGCCGCCCTTCCGTCATCGTCATCCTTTCGGCGCTGGTCCTGCTGGCCGTGGTGATCGTCGCCCTGGTGGGCAATGTCTTCACCTCTCACGCCGTGACCGGCCAGGACCTGCTGAACCGGCTGAAGCCGCCCGCCTTCCTCGGCGGTCCCGAGCAATATCCGCTGGGCACCGACCGCATCGGGCGCGACATGGTGGCCCGGCTGGTCGCCGGCTTGCAGATGTCGCTTTCGGTGGCGCTGGCCGGCACCCTGATCGGCGCGGTTTTCGGCACCGTCATCGGCTTTATCGCCGCGCATTTCCGCGGCTGGGTCGAGGAGGTGCTGATGATGTTCGTCGACTTCCAGGCCTCGCTGCCCTTCATCCTCATCGCCTTGACGCTTTTGGCCTTCTTCGGCAACTCGATGACGCTGTTCATCATCCTGATGGGCCTGTTCGGCTGGGAAACCTATGCCCGTCTCGCCCGCGGCGTCGTGCTGTCGGCCACGTCGCAGCCCTACGCGCGGGCCGTCGTGGCGCTGGGCGCACACCCGTTGCAGCTCTATGTGAAGCATATCCTGCCCAATGTGGCCTCGGCGCTGATCGTGCAGATCACGCTGACCTTCCCGCAGATCATCCTGCTGGAAACCGCTCTGTCGTTCCTGGGGCTCGGCATACAGCCGCCGAACACCAGTCTGGGCCAGATCCTCGGCGACGGCCGCGACTATCTCTCCACCGCCTGGTGGATCTCGGTCTGGCCGGGCGTGCTGATCTTCGTGATCACCTTGTCGATGTCGATCCTGGGCGATGCGCTGCGCGACCGGCTCGACCCGATGCTGAAGACGAGAACGAGCTGATGTACCGATTCACGACACAAGGGAACAAGGAGGCAGGCTGATGATTACCCGACGGACTTTCGGCAAATATTCGCTTGGGGCCGGAATGGCGGCTCTCACCCAGCCGATCACAACGGTTTTCGCCCAATCGCGCCCCACCATCACCATCGCGGTGGACAATCTCTGGGCCAACATCAACACCATCAACGGGATCGCCACCACCACGCGGCGCTTCTTTCCCAACATCTACTCGCACCTGGTGGAGCGCGACTACATCGCCGACAAGGAAGGCCTCATCCTGCGCCCCGGGGTGGCGACGGAATGGAACCAGGACGGCAAGGTCTGGACCATCAAGCTGCGCGAGGGGGTCAAGTTCCACAACGGCGAGACGATGACCGCCGAGGACGTGGCCTTTACGCTCGGTCCGGAGCGCCTGTGGGGCGACCAGCCGTTCGAGCCGCGCGGGCGCACCTTCGCCGCCGGCTTCGTGCGCGTCGAGGCCAAGGATAACCTGACGGTGGAGATCGAGACCGAGCGCGTCGATCCTTATATCCCGGGCAAGCTCACCGGCTATATCGGCTTCGTGGTGCCGAAGAAGCACTATCTGGACGTGGGCGTCGATGCCTTCGGGCAGGCGCCGATCGGCTCGGGTCCCTACCAGGTGACCACCTTCCGCTCGGGGGAGGTGCTCGAGATGGAAGCTTTCGACGATTACTGGGAAGGCCCGCCCCCAGCGCAGAAGCTCATCTGGAAGATCGTGCCGGAATTCGCCGGCCGCATGGCCGGTCTGGTGTCGCGCGAGTTCGATTTCATGGCGAACATCCCGACCGACCAGGAAGCGCAGATGGGCAGCTATTCCGACATCACGGTCGCCCGGGCGCTGGCCGGAAACTATCCGGCCTTCGCATTCAACTGTCGCGCGGACCCGGAGGACAATCCTCTGGTCGACGTCAACCTGCGCAAGGGCATGGTGCAGGCGATCGACATGGATTCCATCGTGCAGGCGCTGTTCGGCGAAACCACGTTCCACCCGGCGGTGCCGTTCAATTTCCCCGAATACGGGAAGTTCTACGACCCGGACATGCCCAATCCTCTGCCCTACGACCAGGAGGCGGCGCGCGCGCTGATCGCCAAGTCGGGCTATGACGGAAAGCCGCTGCGCTGGCACATCACCCGCTCGTTCTATCCGAACTACGAGGCGGCGGCCGAGATCATGATCGAGATGTGGCGGCAGGTGGGGGTGAACGTGCAGGCGATCATCCTCGACAATTTCGAGCTGGTCTACACGCGCCCCTACCATCTGATGAACATGTCGATGTCCACCGACTTCATCCCCGGCGACCCCTATCAGCCGCTGTGGCTGGACTGGGGCCCGACCGCCAGCCGCTCGACCGCCCACTGGAAGACATGGGATCCGACGCCGGAATATCTCGCCGCCGGCAAGGAGTTCGAGGAGGCGACCGACTTCGAAAGCCGCAAGGCCGCCTATCTCAAGCTGTCGAAGGCATGGCAGGATGTGACGCCCGGCTACTACATGTGGAAGAGCGTCTACAACTGGGCTCACCGCTCCGACATCGAGTTCGTGCCGCGCCCGGACGGCGAGATGCGCATCTTCGGCGACTACACCAAGCTTTGAGGCGTCAGGTGTCGAAACACGCCCTGAAAGACATGACGGCCGCGGAATTCCGCGACCGTCTCACCCCGCAAACCGTGATCCTCCTGCCGTTCGGCAGCCAGGAGGAGCAGGGGCCGCATGCGCCCATGGGCGACTACATGCTGGCCGATGCGGTCGCTTGCAGGGCGGCTGAGCTTTCGGGCGCCGTCGCGGCTCCTTGCGTGCCGTTCGGCTATGCCGAATTCTTCCGCGGCTTCCCCGGCGGCATCCAGTTGCGCGCCGCGACCTTCACCGCGCTGGTCGAGGACATGCTCGGCGCGTTCCTCGACCACGGCATCGAAAGGCTTGTGATCCTGAACGGCCACACCACGAATTCCACCCTCATCGACCAGGTGCAGCGCAAGATCCGCCGTGAGCGCGGCGTGGCGGTGGCCTCGATCGACCTGTGGCGCTCGATCCCCGACAGCCTCTGGTCGGACATCCATGGCCCCGACGCGGCCCGAGCCCGGGGGCATGGCGCCGATCCGCTGACGTCGCTGGGCCTTTATCTCTATCCCGAAAAGATGCGCGCCGACCTGATCCGTCCTTCGACCGCGGCCACGGCTTTCGGCCTGCCCGGAGCCTCCGTCGCCGGCGTGAAGTTCGAAGGCGCGCATGTGAACCTGCCGCTCGACGCGCATGAGGTGAATGCCGACGGGATGCTGGCCGGCGATGCCCTGCTGGCCTCTGCCGAAGCCGGGGCGCGCATCTTCGATCACGTCACCGGTTTCGTCGCCCGCTTCGTCGGTCACATGCGCCGGTGCGATCCGCGCCAGCCCTTTGCCCTCCCGCTTGGCGAGGTGGTGGAATGAGCGCGCCGCTGCTGGACATCCGCAACCTGTTCGTGCCGTTGCCGGAAGGCTCGGACCGGCCCTATGCGGTGGAGGACCTGTCGCTCACGCTGGCGAAGAGCGAGATCCTCTGCATCGTGGGCGAGACCGGATCGGGCAAGTCGTTGACCGCAATGGCGACGATGGGCCTTCTTCCGCCCAATCTGCCGCCTGCGCGCGGGCAGGTTCTGTTCGAGGGCGACGACCTCCTGACCTTGCCGAATTCGGTGCGTCTCAAGATGGCGGGCAGCCGGCTGGCGATGATCTTCCAGGAGCCCATCGCGGCCCTCAACCCGATCTACAGGGTCGGCGAACAGGTGTCGGAGACGTTCCGTCTCCATACGGATCTTCCCGCCGCGGAAATCAGGAAGCGGGTGATCGATTTGTTCCACGAGGTACGCCTGCCGAACCCGCAGGAGATCTTCAACGCCTATCCGCACCAGCTTTCGGGCGGCCAGTGCCAGCGGGTGATGATCGCCTCGGCCCTCGCGCTTGACCCGGCGCTGCTGATCGCCGACGAGCCGACCACCGCCCTGGACGTGACCACGCAGGCGCAGATCCTGAAGCTGATGCTGGACCTGCGCGAAAAGCACGGCACCGGCATCCTGTTCATCACCCACGACTTCGGCGTCGTGGCCGAGATCGCCGACCGGGTGGCCGTCATGCGCCATGGCAGGCTGGTCGAGATCGGCCCGGCGGGGGAGGTGCTGGCCAAGCCGCAAGCCGAATACACCAGGCAGCTTCTGGCGGCCGTGCCCAAGCTGGAGCCGAGGCGGTCGCGCCCCGGCCTCGGCGAGGCCGTGCTGAAAGCCACCGGTATCGACAAGCTCTTCAGCACCCGCAGCATCCTCGGCGCCGCGCGCGAAGTGCGGGCGGTGGACAATGTCGACCTTACCATCCGCCGCGGCGAGACGGTGGGGCTGGTCGGCGAAAGCGGCTCGGGCAAATCCACGTTGGCGCAATGCGTCATCCGCCTGATCGAACCGGACAGCGGCGATGTGATCATCTCGGGCGGCGAGTTTACAGGACTGAAGGGCGCGGCGCTGCGCGCGGCCCGCCGCCGCGTGCAGATCGTGTTCCAGGACCCCTATACCGCGCTCGATCCCCGTCAGGCAGTGGGCTCCGCCATCGCCGAGGGGCCGATGATCCACGGCCTGTCCGCCGGCAAGGCGCGCGAACGGGCGCTCGACCTGCTGGAAGCCGTGGGCCTCGACCGGTCTGCCGCCAACCGCTTTCCGCATGAATTCTCCGGCGGCCAGCGGCAGCGGATCTGCATCGCGCGTGCGCTCGCGGTGGAGCCCGAATTGCTGATCGCAGATGAAAGCGTCTCGGCGCTCGATGTTTCCGTGCAGGCGCAGATACTCGACCTGCTGGCGAGGATGCAGGAGCGGCTGAAGTTCGGCATGCTGTTCATCACGCACGACCTGCGGGTCGCCTCGCGGGTCTGCGACCGGATCGCCGTGATGCGGCAGGGAAAGGTGATCGAGGAGGCAGAGCCCGCCACGCTTTTCGCCGAGCCGCGCGAGCCCTATACCCGCGCGCTGCTGGCGGCCGTTCCGGGACGCGACTGGCAGAATGCCCCGGACACCCCTCCGCTCCCGGCGGGCGAATAAAGGAACCAGCCCATGCAGAAGTACCATATCGGCGCCGAGCCGAACCGTATCGACCAGGCCCTTGTCGAGGGGCTGGGGGCGGTGGAGGTCGCCACCATCGGCCATTTTCGCCATCGTGGCTTCGTCAGCCATCGCCTGCGCCCCCTTGCGCCGCTGGAGCACACGCTTGTCGGCACCGCCATCACCGTGGCGATTCCCGCCACGGATTCGACGCTTCTGCACCATGCCCTGGCTGTTGTCAGACCGGGCGATGTGCTGGTCATCGACCGTCTGGGAGACACCCGCCACGCCTGCCTGGGCGGTGGCGTGGCCTTCGCCGCGAAAGTGGCGGGTGCCGTCGCCGTCGTTCTCGATGGCCCGTGCACCGACGCCGAAGAGATCGTCGAGGTGGGCCTGCCGGTGTTCTGCACCGGCATTTCGGGGATCACCACAAGGCTCAACGACCTTGGCGGCAGCCTCAACAAGCCGGTGTCGTGCGGCGGTGTGCCGGTATTGCCCGGCGATGTGGTGATGCTCGACAATTGCGGCGTGCTGGTTCTGCCGCCGGACGAGGCGTCGCAGGTGCTCGAGGAAGGCGCTGCCCGTCAGGCGCGGGCCAACCGCAACCGTGGCCGTATCGAAGCAGGCGAGAAACTGGGCGATCTCTCCGGCGCCAGCGCCCTGGTCACCGCCGGGCTGCGCTGACGCTCCTGTCGCGGCATCGCGCCATAGCCCCGGAAACGGTTCAGAAGGTCTGGGACAGCTTTCGCGAGGCTGCCTGCAATACGGGTATGTAGCGCTTTGCCTTCTCAAGGCTCATCCGGGCCTTGGGAGCATGGCAGGCGAGGGAGGCCACGACCCGTCCGTTGCGGTCCAGGACCGGCACCGCGATGGCGATGAGCCCGACCATGAACTCCTCCCGGTCGGTGCTGTAACCGTTGCGCAGGATGGTGGCGAATTCCGACTCCAGCGCCTCGGGCGCGGTCAGGGTGGTCGGGGTGTACCGCTCGAAAGTCACGAGCGACAGAAGCTTCTGGCGCTGCTGTTCGTCCATGTGGGCCAGCAACAGCTTGCCGCTTGCCGTGCAGTGCAGGGGAACCCGGGAGCCCACCTCCAGATGCACGCGCAGCGGCCAGTTGGCCTCGACGCGGGCCAGGTAGATCGCTTCGGTGCCGGTTCGCGTCACGAAATTGCAGGTCTCTCCCGTGATGTCCACGACCTGCTGGAGGATCGCGTGCCGCTGGGTTCCGACCCCCAGCCGCACGATGCTGAGGCCCATGCGGAACAGGCGCGGCCCGACCGAATAGTGGCGTCCGTCGGGCTCGCGGAACAGGAATCCTTCGTCCACCAGCCTCTGGCACAGGCGATGCAATGTGGCCTTGGGCATGTCGATGTGCCCGGCCAGCTCCGGCAAGGTGACCGGACGGTCCGCCAGGCCGATCAGTTCGATGATGTTGAGGCTGCGGGTGATGGCGGAACTAGAGAGATCGGCCTGCGCGTTCATGGTGCCTCCTTGTCTCATCCAGTGAGACAGCAAACAATCTCGATGAAAAATTCCTGCATATTTTTCTTATGATCTCAATCAGTGAGACAAATAAACTCATAAAGTTTTGACACGCAATGCCTCTTTGCCGGCTTTTTGGCGGCGGGAGGAAATTGAATTGAGCGAAGCGCAATACGACTACATCGTGATCGGCGCTGGTTCGGCAGGCTGTGCGGTCGCAGCGCGGCTTTCCGAAAACGGCAGGTTCCGCGTGGCCCTGATCGAGGCCGGCCCGCGGGACACAAGTCCCTGGATCCATCTCCCGCTGGGTTACGGCAAGACCATGTGGGACGAGCGCATCAACTGGAAGCTCTACACGCAGCCCGACCCGAACATGAACGGCCGCCCGATCTATTGGCCGCGCGGCAAGGTTCTTGGCGGCTGCTCGTCCATCAACGGCCTGATCGCCATTCGCGGGCAGGCACAGGACTACGACGAGTGGACCGAATATGGCGGGGAGCAGTGGAGCTACCGCGAGGTGCTGCCGTGGTTCCGCAAGTCGGAGACGTTCACGGACGACGTCAATCCGGACTACCACGGCAAGTCCGGGCCGATCCGTGTCGATCCCATCCGCCGCCGTCATCCGTTGATCGATGCCTTCATCTCGTCGGCGGGCAATCTGGGCATTCCCCGCAACAGTGATTTCAACGGGCCGGACCAGCAGGGAGCCGGCTATTATCATCTCACCACGCAAAACGGCCTGCGCAGCAGCGCCGCGGTCGGATACCTGCGCCAGGCGCGCGGGCGCGCCAACCTCACCGTGGTGACCGACGCAAGGGTGACCCGCATCCGCTTTGCGGGTCGCCGCGCCGAGGGCATCGAGTATCGCCGCGACGGCAAGACGCTTCGCATGGATGCGCGAAAAGGCGTGATCCTGTCGGCGGGGGCCGTCCATACCCCGCACCTGATGATGCTTTCCGGTCTCGGCCCCGCTGCGCATCTGAAGGAGCACGGCATCGATGTCCTGGCCGACATGCCCGGCGTGGGCGCCAATTTGCAGGATCACCTGCAGTTCCGGCTGATCTTCCGCTGCAACCGGCCCATCACCACCAATGACGATCTCAACAGCCTTCCGGGCAAGATCAAGATCGGCTTGCAGTGGCTGTTGTCGCGCTCCGGCCCGCTTGCGGTCGGCATCAACCAGGGCGCCCTGTTCACCAGCGTGACGCCGGGGTCGGATCGTCCCGATGTCCAGTTCCATGTCGCCACGCTTTCGGCCGACATGGCCGGCGGCAAGGTCCATCCGTTTTCAGGCTTCACCATGTCCGTATGCCAGTTGCGCCCCGAAAGCCGGGGGCAGATACGGCTGGCTTCGGCGGATCCGGGCGACCAGCCTCATATCCACGCGAATTACCTGTCCGAGGAAAACGACCGGAAGGCGGCCGTGGCGGCGATACGGCTCGCCCGCCGGATCGCCGCGACCGATCCGCTGAAAGGACTGATAGAGGGCGAGGAACTGCCCGGCCCGTCAGCCCAGAGCGATGAGGACATCCTCGAATTCGCGCGCGGCAACGGCGCCACGATATTCCATCCCACCAGCACCTGCCGCATGGGGCGCGAGGACGACCCGCTCGCGGTGGTCGGCCCCGACCTGAAGGTGCGCGGGATCGGCAATTTGTGGATCGCCGATTGCTCGGTCATGCCGCGCATCGTGTCCGGCAACACCAACCTGCCGGCAATCATGATCGGGGAGAGATTGCCCGAGTTTCTCAAGGAATAGGTTTCTGGCCAATGGGAGGAGAGCCATGATCAAGAAACAAAGGACCGAAAGTGAAAAGGAAGTAAGGCGAGTCGTATTCGCGTCGCTGATCGGTGCGACCATCGAGTGGTACGACTTCTTCCTGTACGGCGTCGTTGCCGGCATCGTATTCAATCAGCTCTATTTTCCGACCACCGACCCGTTGGTTTCGACCGTCCTGGCCTATGCGACCTTTGCCGTGGGCTTCGTCGCCCGGCCGCTCGGCGGCGTGGTCTTCGGCCATTTCGGGGACAGGATAGGGCGCAAGCAGATGCTGGTCCTCACCATCCTCATCATGGGCGTCGCGACGGTCCTGATCGGCCTGCTTCCGACCTACGCGCAGATCGGGGTCGCCGCACCCATAGCCCTGCTCATCCTGCGCATCGCGCAGGGCATCGGCATCGGCGGGGAATGGGGCGGCGCCGTGCTGATGGCCTATGAGTTCGCGCCGGAAAACAAGCGCGGCTACTATGCCTCGATCCCGCAGATCGGCCTGGCGCTCGGCCTGTGCCTGTCGTCGGGCGTCGTGGCGCTTCTCAGCCTGCTGCCCAACGAAGCCTTCATGGCCTGGGGATGGCGCGTCGCCTTCGTCGGCTCCATCGTGCTCATCGTCGTGGGGCTCTACATCCGTCTCAAGGTGACCGAGACACCCGCCTTCGCCGCCGTCAAGGAGGAGCAGGAGGAGGTCAAGATCCCCTTTGCCGAGATGATCCGCAAATACCCCAGGAACATCCTGCTGGGCATGGGCGCGCGCTATATCGACGGCGTGTTCTTCAACGTCTTCGCGGTGTTCTCCATCGTCTACCTGTCGAAATACGCGAATGTCGAGCGCACCACCGCACTGGTGCTGGTGTGCCTGTCGGCAATCGTCATGGTCGTGTCGATCCCGGTCTTCGGCAAGCTGTCGGACCACTGGGGACGGCCGAAGACCTATGCCATCGGCAGCCTGCTTCTGGCGCTGGTGACCTTCCCGGCCTTCATGATGATGGGCAGCGGCAACCTGCTGTGGATCGGGCTGGCGCTGGTCGTGCCGTTCGGCATCATCTACGCCATGTGCTACGGCCCGGAGGCGGCCCTGTTTTCGGACCTGTTCGACGTGAAGGTCCGCTATACGGGCATTTCCTTCGTCTACCAGTTCTCGGGAATCTTCGCGAGCGGCATCACGCCGATCATCGCGACCTACCTGATCGACTTCGGAGACGGCACGCCCTGGCTGCTGGCGGGCTATGTCGTGTTCGCGGCGCTGGTCTCGATGGTTTCGGCGATGCTGATCCGGCCGCTGGACGTACCGGAACTCGCCTATCAGCGGTGACGCCAGACCTTCGACCCATGCCTGCGGCATTGCCTCCACGGTGATGCCGCAGGCGGTCCTGTCTTGCAGGCTGCTTAGGCAGGTTCCATGCGGGTTGGTGATACGAGTGCGCTTCGCATTGCCATGACCTGGCGGGAGTGTCATTTAGATCGCCAGGCTTTCGGAGACCCGCGTGCTCAAGTCCGAAGACAAGCAAATCGACGCCCGGCAATTGCGCATTCTGCTGACGCTGATCGAGGAGTGCAGCGTCACCCGCACGGCCGAGATCCTGAACCAGTCGCAGCCCTATGTCAGCCTGGTGCTCAAGCGCCTGCGCGAACTGGTCGGTGACCCGCTGCTGGTGCGCAGCGGCGCGAAGCTGGTGCCCACCGAAAGGGCGAGAAGCATGGTCGAGCCCATCCGCGCCGTGCTTGCCGGTATCGAGCAGGTCGTCAGCCCGGCCAGGACCTTCGTGCCGGCCGAAGCGAGCGGGACCTTTCACATCGCCTCCGCCGATTGCATGGAGGCGTTCTTCCTGCCCCGGCTGATCGCGCAGATGCGGACGGCCGCGCCGGGAATCCGGCTGACCATCCGCTCCATCGAGCAGGGCTACGACTATGCGGCGGCGCTGGAGCGGGGCGAGCTCGATGCCGTCATCGGCAATTGGCCGAGCCCGCCGCAGAACCTGAAGACCGTGCATCTCATGGCCGACGACATCGTCTGCCTGATGGGCGAGCAGCACCCGCTCGCGGCGGCGCAATCGCTTTCCATGGCCCGGTATCTCGAGGTGGAGCATCTGGCGCCGGTGCCGATGTCTTCGGCCGATCCGGGACCGATCGACGGGCGGCTGGCGGAACTGGGGCTGAAACGCGATATCCGGGTGATGGTGCCGGAGTTCAACCTCGTGCCCTATGTGCTGCTGTCGTCCGACCTCGTCTTCACCAGCAGCCGCCATTTCGCCCAGCACTATTCGGCCTTCCTGCCGATCCGCACCATCGACGCGCCCGCCGAGTTCGGCAAGATGCGGTTCTACCTGCTGTGGCATGAGCGGGCCCATGCCGCGCCCGAGAACAATTGGCTGCGCAACCAGATCATCGGGGTGGCGCGCGCCCTCGCGACCCGTCCGGCCGCAGTACTATAATCGAATCGATATAAACTTCTTTCGCTGCATGCCACTTTCGATATGCGGGTGGGGGTGCCACCTTTCTCCTGTTGCTGCAGTGACCAATTCGGGCCGTCGGCCGTGGCCTCGACACGATGGAAACAGGAGATTCACATGCAGGTTAGCGAAACGGAGAAGCTCGGCCGATGGGCCGGCCGCAACACCGACAAGGACGTGTTGCGCGAAGAGGTCTGGGGGGCGCTTGAGCGCGGCAACTACAATGTCGGCCCGGTGTGGAGCCGCATCCCCAATTTCGTCGGCGCCGACGAGGCCGCCAAGCGGCTGTCGGAGCTGTCCTTCTGGAAGAAGGCCAAGGTGGTCAAGTGCAATCCTGACCCGCCCCAGATTCCGGCCAGGCTGCGTGCCCTCTATGACGGCAAGCTGCTCTACACGCCGGTGCCGGAACTGGTGAAAGGCTTCCCCTTCGTGCTGCTCGATCCCGAGAAGCTGGCGAAGAACAACGTCCAGTTCGAGCTGGCCGCGACGTCCCAGGGCGCGGTCGAGCATGGCGAGCCGGTGGCGTTCGAGGACATGATGGAGCTCGATGTGGTTATCGTCGGCTGCGTCGGCGTTACCCGGCAGGGCGGACGCACCGGCAAGGGCGGCGGCTTTGCCGACCTCGAGCTCGGCATCTTCCGCGAACTGGGCAAGGTCTCGCCGGACACGCCGATCGTCACCACCGTCCATTCCACCCAGGTGGTGGACGACGACCGCATCATCATGCTCAAGCACGATTCGGCGCTGAACTGGATCGTCACCGAGAAGGAGGTCATCGAGACCCGCTCGCCCTATCCGCAGCCCACCGGCGTGGCCTGGGACGTGGTGCAGCAGGACCAGCTCGACGACATCCCCTTCCTCAAGACGCTCAAGGAGAACCTGCTGGCCCGCCGCGCCGGATAGAAGCCGCTGGAAGCCTGCAGTCTTGCCAACACCAACAAAAGAGGGGTTCGAAATGCTGACACGCAGGAATTTTCTCAAGCACACCGCATTGACGGCATCCGCGGCAGCCTTGGGGCTGGCGGGTTCCGTGAAGCGTTCGGCCGCCGCGGACCCCGTCCGCGTCGCCCTGATCATGACCGGGCCCATCACCGACGGGGGATGGGCCCAGCCGGCCTACGAGGGCCTGACGGCGCTGGGCGAGACCGGGAATTTCGAGGTCGCCTACGCCGAGAACGTCACCCAGGCCAAGATTCCGCAGGTGGTCCAGGGCTATGCCGATGACGGATACGATCTCATCATCGGCCATGGCTTCGAATTCGGCAGTGCGTTCATCGAGATCGCGCCGGACTATCCCGACCAGAAGTTCTTCGCCTCCACCTTCAAGCCCGAGGGCGAGGTGCCGGAGAATGTGCGCTATATCGACCTTGCCTATTTCCCTGCCGCCTATGGCGCCGGCACGCTCGCCGCGCTGATTTCGAAGAACGGCAAGGCCGTCGGCTTCGTCGGTGGCGGCGACAACCCGACCCAGCAGCGGATGATGAAGTGCTTCATCGCCGGTGCCGAGAAAGCCGTGCCCGCCATCAGGGGCCTCGGCGTCGTGACCGGCGACTATGAGAATGCGGCGCGCGGCAAGGAGGCGGCCGAGACCATGGTCGCCAATGGCGCGGACGTCATCTGGCATGGCGCCAACGTCACCGGTCTCGGCGCCATCCAGGGCGCGGTGTCCGGCGGCGCGACGGTCATCGGCTGCTATTCGGACCAGACCGAACTGGCACCCGACAAGATGGCCACCAGCTTCGTGATGAACCTGGCCTGGATGGTCAAGGAAGTGGCCGGCTCGGTCGCCGACGGAAGCTTCGAGGGCGGCGTCGAGTGGAAGCCGAAGGTGACGGAGATGTGGGCGCCCAGGGCAGCATCGATGGGCGACTACAATCCCGGTCTCGTGTCGGATGACAACTGGCAGAAATTCCAGGCTGTATGGGCAGAGCTCGGCGAGGGCAGCATCGACGTGGCCGCGCTCGTGCCGTGATATCGAAGGCCCGTTCGGCTATAGGCCGGGCGGGCCTTTTCGGCCATGAGAGCCGAGGGGAAGCTGGCACCGTTGCAGGGAGGATAAGATGGCGCCGTTCCTGACCGCCCGGCAGATCGTCAAGCGATTTGCATCCGTGGTGGCAAACGACCGTGTCGACTTCGATGTCGGGCGCGGGGAGATTCATGCCTTGCTGGGCGAGAACGGTGCCGGCAAGAGCACGCTCATGCAGATCGTCTATGGCCAGTATGCCATGGATTCTGGCGAGATCCTGATCGAGGGCCAGCCGGCGCGCATCCGCCACACCCGCGATGCGATCGACCGTGGCATCGGCATGATCCACCAGGAATTCATGCTGGTGCGGCGTTTCTCCGTGGTGGAGAACGTGGTGATGGGCCTCGATGCCGGCAAGGGGCCGATGGTCGACCTCAAGGCCGCGGCGGTGCGGCTGAAGGAGCTTTCACAGCGCCATGGCCTTCAGGTCGATCCCTGGCAGCTTGTGGAGCACCTGCCGGTGGGCGTGCAGCAGCGTGTCGAAATCCTCAAGCTGCTTTACCGTGACGCGCGCCTGCTCATTCTCGACGAGCCCACGGCGGTGCTGACCCCACAGGAGACCGAAGCGCTGTTTTGTGTGCTGCGCGAGCTTGCGGCCGATGGGCGCTCCATCGTCATCGTCACCCACAAGCTCAAGGAAATCATGGCCATCAGCGATCGGGTGACGATCATGCGCGACGGCCGGGTCGTGGCCTCCGTCAAGACGTCCGAAAGCTCGGAGGACGAGCTCGCGCGGCTGATGGTCGGCCGCGACGTGTCACTGAGGGCCAGCAAGGCCGCGCGGCCGGCGGGCAGGGACGTGCTGCGCATCGAGGGGCTGCATGTCGCCGATCATCGTGGGCACAGCGCCGTCGCCGGTGTCGATCTGACGGTGCGCGAGGGCGAGATTCTCGGCCTCGCAGGTGTCGACGGAAACGGCCAGTCCGAGCTTGCAGAGGCCATCATGAACCTCAGGCCGGTGCGGCAGGGCAGGGTGCTGCTGGGCGATATCGACCTGACATGCGCATCGCCGGCGGAACACCACCGGCACGGCCTTGCCTATGTGCCCGCCGACCGGCGCCATGTCGGCTCCCTGACCGACCTGTCGATCGGGCGCAACGCCATTCTCGGCCGCCAGGGTGCCTTCACCAACGGCATGGGGCTGATGGACGAGCAGAAGATCGCCGGCTTCGCCTCGGGGCTGATCGAGCGCTTCGATGTCCGGCCGCGAAACCCTGCCTACATCGCCGGCAAGCTTTCTGGCGGCAATCTGCAAAAGGTCATCCTCGGCCGCGAGGTGATGCGCGACCCGGCGGCCATCATCGTCGAGCAGCCGACGCGCGGGCTCGATGTCGGCGCGATCGAGGCGGTCTGGCGCGAGATCATCGCCCAGCGCGATGCCGGCAAGGCGATCCTGCTGATTTCCGCCGAACTGGAGGAGATCCTCAACCTCGCCGACCGCATCGCCGTCATCTATGAGGGCCGCATCATGGGCATCGTCGAGGCAAAGGACGCCTCGCTTGCCTCGATCGGCATGATGATGGCCGGCGCCGGCCAGGCTGACGCCGATCTGGAGAAAGCATCATGAGGAAACTGATCGAGCGCCGGACCACGCCGGCGGCGTCCTTCACCGCGGTGGCGCTTGCGACCGGTCTGTCGGTGGTGCTGGCGCTGGTGATCGGCGGGCTTCTGTTCCTGCCCTTCGGCGCCAATCCGTTCCAGGCCTATGGGGCGCTGTTCGAGGCCGGCTTCGCCACGTGGCGCGGCTTCGGCTTCACGCTGGTCAAGGCCGCGCCGCTGATCCTCATCGGCCTCGGCACGATCTGCGCCTGGCGCACCGGCTTCGCCTATCTGGGCTTCGAAGGCTGCCTGCTGGTCGGGGCCGCCAGCGCCACCTGGTTCTCCCTCCAGGTTGCCGAGGGCGGGGCGATCGGGCCGCTGCCCTTTGCCGTCTTCCTGCCGCTGGCCATTCTCGTCGCCATGCTGACGGGCGCCGTCTGGGCGGGGATCGTCGGTCTATTCAAGAGCCGCTTCGGCGGCAACGAGGTCATCACCTCGCTGATGATGAACTATATCGCCATCTTCCTGGTGCAGTATCTGGTGTCGGGACCGCTGCGGGCGAAGGGCGAACTGCCGGCCAGCCCGCGCCTGCCGCAGGAAACCTGGCTGCCGGTGATCCTGGAGGGAACGCGGGCCCATGCCGGCATCCTGATCGCCATGGTTGCGGCGGTTGCGGTGTGGCTGCTGCTGCTGCGCAGCCGTGTCGGCTACGAACTGGTGGTGACCGGGCTGAACCCGAAGGCGGCGCGCTATGGTGGCATCAATGTCGGCAGCCGGCAGATCATCGCCGCCCTGCTGGCCGGCGGGCTGGCATCCCTGGCCGGCATGGTCGAGGTGCTCGGCGTGCATCACAGGCTGGTCGACGGCCTGTCCGAAGGCACCGGCTTCATCGGCATCGTCACGGCATTGCTCGGCAAGCTCCATCCGCTCGGGGCGGTGATCGCCGCCCTGCTCTATGCCGGAATGTCGGTCGGCGCCGACGCCATGCAGCGGCAGGCGGGGCTGCCGGCTTCGGTGATCTTCATCGTGCAGAGCCTGATCGTGCTCTTCGTGCTGGCCAGCGACCTGCTGCGCTACTACGTGATCAAATGGCCCTCAACCCCGTGCAGGCCGGGTCGTGTCGTCATGACGGAAGCCGGGAGGAAGTAGATGGAATCGGATCTCGTCCTCTCCACCTTTCTCGTCGCCTGGCTGGCGGCCGCCGTGCGCCTTGCCGGGCCTCTCTTGCTGTCGGCCCTGGGCGAGATCTTCGCCGAGCGTTCGGGCATCCTCAATGTCGGCATAGAAGGCACCATGCTGATCGGCGCGGTCGCCAGCTACCTGGTCGCGCTGCAGACCGGAAGCCCGGTGATGGGCCTGCTGGCGGCCATACTGGCGGGCCTCGCCGCCAGCCTGTTCCTTGCCTGGATGTATGTTTCGGTGCAGGCGAACCAGGTGGTTGTCGGCATCATCTTCAACATCCTGGCGCTCGGCCTGGCGAGCTATTTCTACCGGCTTTTCATGGGCGGCGTTTCGGGGCCGCAGAAGATCGTCATGTTCGAGCCGATCGCCATACCGTTGCTGTCCGACATTCCGCTGCTCGGGCCCATCCTGTTCAGGCATACGGTGTTCCTCTATGCCGTCATGCTTCTGGTGCCGGTGGCCGGCTTCGTGCTCTACCGCACCAAGCTCGGGCTGCGGCTGCGCGCGGTCGGGGAAAATCCCCGCGCGGCGAGCACGGCCGGGGTCAGCGTATCGGGCATGCGCTATGTCGGCGTCCTGATATCCGGCGCGGCTGCCGGGGCGGCGGGCTCGTATCTCATCCTCGCGCAGGTCGGCCTTTTCCGGGAAACGATCATTGCCGGCCAGGGCTTCATCGCGCTCGCCATCGTGATTTTCGGGCGCTGGAACCCTTACAAGGCGGCACTGGCGGCACTGGTGTTCGGCGCCGCGGACGCGCTGCAACTGTCGTTGCAACTGTTCCAGATCGGCCTGCCGCCGCAATTGCTGCTGGCCCTGCCTTATCTGCTCACGGTGATCGCCATGTCGGGCCTTCTGGGCAAGGCCAACCAGCCCGACGCGCTGATGATGCCGTATCGCAGGGAGTAGGCGGCACCGCCTTCCGGAACAAGGCGGCACAAATCCAACGGAAGGCGGGCCTGCATGAAGCGGCGGCCGTTGTCGGCCGGCCGAATGGGAAGTCCGTACCGTGGCATTTCCACGCATATTGGCATGAAACGAAGTACGGCCCGGAGCTTTCCGAGCCTGTTAACCGGTCAATTTTCGTGTAAAATCAAAAACTTAAAAAATGGTAGCGGAGGACTGCTCTACTCAATAACCCCCTTCAATTTGCGGGGGTATTCCGGCATTTCCGATGGTAGCGGTCGACCGCTATGTTCGATAACCCCATTTATGCTACGGCGACCGCCTCCGACGGCGGATGATGTGACCTTCACGCTGACCGCAACCTAACTGGTCGAGCACACGCGACTAGGAATGGGGCAGCCTTCGCTTCCGAGGGCGTCCTCCCTTCGATCGCTTGCGTCGTTCAATCTCGGCCCTGTGATCTGCTCGGGCCGCCTCGATGGCCAGTGCCACGATCAACCGATCCAGCAGTTTCTCGCGCTCGTCCGATGTCATAATCCCCTTCGGAGGGGAAAGATGCGCGATCCGATCGAATGGCTTCTTGACCATTTGCAAGAGTTCAAAATGAACGCTGTATAGCGCACATATCATACATGGCTCCGGCTGGAGCGCGCGAACAAAATGTTCGCATGCAGCAGTTCGGAAATAATCTGAGACGTCGGGCGAAAGAGCTTGGTCTCACAGACGCGGAAGTCGCGCGGCGTGTTGGCATCAGCGAGCGGCGTTACGGCTTCTACGTGACGGGTGACAGGGAGCCTGACCTTGCAACGCTTCTACGAATTGCGGACATTCTCCAAGTGGACGCCGACCGCCTGTTGCGTCCCTGGGATGAAGCCGAACTATCGAGGGCGGATAGGCTGAAGGCGCAGATACAATCGTCAGCGGCTGCGTTGCCAGCAGATCGCCTTCAACTGCTAGCGGATGTCGCTGCTACTTTCGTCGCTCACGATGCGAAGTCGGGGGTATTGGTAGCGGTCTCGAAAGAAATCAAAATCAAGAAGTCTTCAAAAACAGTAAGTTAGCTGTTCTGATAGTTGCGAACAAAATGAAGTTTTTCGGCTGTTTGTGCAGTTAAATCAATGACTTAGCTGATGGACTGGTAGCGGAGGAGGGACTCGAACCCCCGACACAAGGATTATGATTCCTCTGCTCTAACCGACTGAGCTACTCCGCCCCGGTGCTTGGGATTCGATTTGCAGCGCGTCGCCGCCGAACCCCTCGCCAAGGTCGCGCGGATATAAGGTGGCCTTGGCGACCGTGTCAAGCGCGCAAACGACTTGTTTGGGAAGCCGGGCAACCTATTTTCAGCGTGCCGCGATCTTGCCTGCCTGAACGGGCGGGGTTGAGTTCGGACCGGCCCGCCGCTATGTGTCAGCCACGAAATTTTCGAGTCCACGATTGATGAAACCGCGTATTGCCGTCCTTGGATGCGGATACTGGGGCAGCAACCATGTCCGCACCCTCAAGGCGCTTGGAGCCCTCCACGCGGTCTCCGATGCGAATCGCGACCGCGCCGAAGGCTTTGCCAGCGAGCAGGAATGCCTGGCGCTGGCGCCGGACGAGTTGTTCGAGCGTGACGATGTCGATGCCATCGTCATGGCCTTGCCCCCCCAGTTCCATGCCGAAACCGCCATCCGGGCGGTCAATGCGGGCAAGGATGTGCTGGTCGAGAAGCCGGTGGCGCTCACGGTCGAGGATGCCGAGCGCGCGGTGAAGGCGGCCCGGGACAACAAGCGCGTCTACATGGTCGGCCATGTGCTGCGCTTCCATCCGGCCTTCGAGAAGCTGAAGGCGCTGGTCGATGCCGGCGAGCTCGGCGAAATCCGCTATATCCATTCGCACCGGCTGGGCCTCGGCAAGTTCCACACCGAAAACGACGCGCTGTGGGACCTCGCCCCGCACGATCTGTCGATGATCCTTGCCATTACCGGCGTAGCGCCGATCGAGGTGCATGGGGAAGGGGCGGCGATGCTCGACCATCTCAGTGATTTCGCCCATCTGCACATGCGGTTTCCCGGCAATCTGCGCGGCCACCTGTTCGCTTCGCGCCTCAATCCCTACCGGGAGCGGCGGCTGACGGTGGTCGGCACCAAGGGCATGGCCGTGTTCGACGATGTCGAGCCGTGGGAGCGCAAGCTTGCCGTCTACCACCACTCGGTGTGGCAGGACAGCGGCCAGTGGGCGTTCACGGCCGACGAGCCGCATTATGTCCCGGTCGAGCAGGGCATGCCGCTGACGCGCGAACTGGAGCATTTCATCCAGTGCATCGAGACCCGCGCCGAGCCGCGCACCGATGGCGAGGAGGCAATCCGGGTGCTGCAGGTGTTGACCGCCGGTACGGTGCGCCATCAGGGCGCGTTATAGGAGCGTTTCGCTCCTATCCTGGTTTTTGCCGTTTGATCAGCCATGGGCCTGGGCCGGCGCGGCGCCCAGGCGCGACAGCATGGCTTCGGCCTCCGCGCCGCGTTCGGAGCGGCCGATGAAGCCGCCGCCCAGCACGCGCGCCTCGTTGCCGTCGTCGGAATAGAGCACGCAGGCCTGGCCGGGAGCGACGCCGGATTCGCCATCGACCAGTTCGACCACGGCCGTGCCTTCGTGCTGGCGCAGTACCGCCGGGCGGGGAGGGCGGGTGGACCGCACCTTGGCGAACAATTCCACGCCTGCGGCCGGAATTTCCGAAAGGGGCCCGTCGCCCAGCCAGTTCATGTCGCGCAGATAGACCCTGTGCGTTTCCAGCGCCTCGCGCGGGCCGACGATGACGCGCGAGCGCTCGGCGTCGAGATGGACGACGTAAAGCGGCTCGCCCGACGCCACGCCGATGCCCCGGCGCTGGCCGATCGTGTAGCGCAATATGCCTTCGTGGCGGCCGAGCACGCGGCCGTCGATATGGACGATGTCGCCGGAACTGGCCGCACCGGGCTTCAGCTTGGCGATGATGTCGGAATACTTGCCCTGCGGCACGAAGCAGATGTCCTGGCTGTCCTGCTTGGCGGCCACCGAAAGCCCCATCTCCTCGGCCATGGCGCGTACGGCGGGCTTGGGCAGGTCGCCCAGCGGAAAGCGCAGATAGTCGAGCTGCTCCTGGGTGGTGGCGAACAGGAAGTAGCTCTGGTCGCGGTCGGCGTCGAGCGGGCGGTAGAGCGCGCGATGGGCGCCGTTGGGACGCGAACGGATATAGTGGCCTGTGGCCAGCGCGTCGGCGCCCAGCTCCTTTGCGGTGGCCAGCAGATCAGCGAACTTGACCGTCTGGTTGCACGCCACGCAGGGGATCGGTGTCTCGCCATGGACATAGCTTTCCGCGAAGGGATTGATCACGGCCTCGCGGAAGCGCCGCTCATAGTCGAGCACGTAATGGGGAATGCCCAGCGTCTCGGAGACGCGGCGAGCATCGTCGATGTCCTGTCCGGCGCAGCACGAGCCAGGCCGGTGCGTGGCGGCGCCATGGTCGTAAAGCTGCAATGTCACGCCGACGACGTCATAGCCCTCGCGTTTGAGCAGCCCCGCCACCACCGAGGAATCGACGCCGCCAGACATGGCGACGACGACGCGCGTGTCCTGCGGGCGTGCGGGAAGGTCCAGGCTGTTCATCTCTTCATTCCAAACAGGATGCGGCCGCGATTGCATTCCGGTGTGCCGGAAACGGGCCAGTCAGGCAAATATAGGGCAGGCTTCGATGGCTTGCCAGACCGGTTTTCATGTCCGGCACGAGATCGGAAAGCAGCTTTACGGCATTTGAACCATATTTGAAGCAAACGCCAGAGCATTTCCTAACGTGACGTTCATGTTCGTTACCTATCCATTAGGGACCGCTTAGGCAATTTTTAAAGCTGTGGCGGTAGTGTGGCAGCGATTGGTTCTTGCGTGTTTTTAGTAGAGAGTATGATGACCGATCTTGTTAGACCGCGAGTCAAATACGTAATCGGGCCCGACGGCAGCCCGCTTACAATTGCCGATTTGCCGCCGACCAACACACGGCGCTGGGTTATCCGGCGCAAGGCCGAAGTGGTCGCGGCCGTTCGCGGCGGCCTTCTGAGCCTCGAGGAAGCCTGCCAGCGTTATGCGCTGACCACCGAGGAGTTCCTTTCCTGGCAGGCCTCGATCGACGAATACGGGCTGGCGGGGCTGCGCACCACCCGCATCCAGCAATACAGGCACTAAAGCGCGTCGCGATCCCGCTTTCGGGCGACATGCTCCACTCGCCGCGCGTCCTGATGGGCGCTATCGGCAATTCATCCCTTTTCAATGGCGGCCCGGAATAGCTTTCGGCGCCCTGGCTTATCGCTGAACCATCATAAAAAGGCCTCGACCGGACAAGGTCGGGGCTTTTTACATTCCGACGTCGAGAAACCGGGCGGCAGGATCGGCGGATCCATGCGCCTGCAATGCAAAACGGCCCCGCAGGACAATCTGCGGGGCCGTTGAAGTCTTCGGAAGTGCCAGGAAAATCAGCCGATCATGGCGCTGCGCGGGCCGGTGTCGACATCGCGGGCCTTGCCGTCGCGCATTTCCAGCATCTCGGCCTTGGAAAGCTCCGCTTCAGCTTCGATGAGTAGGGTTTCGGCCGTGGCCCGCTGCTTGGCGAGGTCGGATTGCGAATCCCTCAGGTTGTCGCGCCGCTGGCGCGCGGCCTTGGCGAATGTCGGATAGGCGAAATGGTTGATATCGGTGATCCCGGCCTTCTTTTCCTCGGCGGTGATCTGCAGTTCCAGCTCGGTGGCCATGCGATCGAATTCGGCGATCATCGCGTCGAGCTGCGCCAGTTGCCGCCGTTTCTCGTTCACCTGGAACTGCTTCAGCCGAACGAGGCTCTCACGTGACTTCATGACCCTCAACTCCGCACATACTCTTTACGCTCGCACTGTTGTGGCGAGACGGCCGGGGCCGTCATCCCCCTTGTCCTCCATTGAGACCCTCCAATGGAAAACAAAGTCCTAAGATTTTTCGCGCCCGGTAACCATTCGTTTACGGGCATTGTTAATCATACGGGGCAGGGCTTAAGACCCGGTAAAAATTCCGATGCGGATTGTGCCGGCGAGAGAGTCCGATGAATCACTTACGTCTGTTTTTTGACGTAGTGGATGAATTTGGGCTTTTCCCGAATCATCTTTGGATTCAATAGGGTGTGGAAAGAGGTTAAAAATTCTGATATCGTCCGAAGCACGAAATTAGGATTTGTTAACCATTCGGTGGCAGTTTTGATTCAGGCAATCGCTGCCGCGGACCAGGACGGGTCGTAAAGAGGTTCGGCGGCAGAAAAGGGGAATGAGATGCGCGTTCTGCTGATAGAAGATGACAGTGCAACGGCACAGAGCATCGAGCTTATGCTGAAGTCTGAAAGCTTCAATGTCTACACCACCGATCTCGGCGAAGAAGGTGTGGACCTCGGGAAGCTGTATGACTACGACATTATTCTCCTCGACCTGAATCTTCCCGATATGTCGGGGTACGAGGTCTTGAGGACACTTCGCCTGTCCAAGGTGAAGACGCCGATCCTGATCCTCTCCGGCATGGCCGGCATCGAGGACAAGGTGCGCGGCCTCGGCTTCGGCGCCGACGACTACATGACCAAGCCGTTCCACAAGGATGAGCTGGTTGCCCGCATCCATGCCATCGTGCGCCGCTCGAAAGGCCATGCGCAGTCGGTCATCACCACCGGCGACCTGGTGGTCAATCTCGACGCCAAGACGGTGGAAGTCGGCGGACAGCGCGTGCACCTGACCGGCAAGGAATACCAGATGCTGGAGCTGCTCTCGCTGCGCAAGGGCACCACGCTTACCAAGGAAATGTTCCTCAACCACCTCTATGGCGGCATGGACGAGCCGGAACTCAAGATCATCGACGTCTTCATCTGCAAGCTGCGCAAGAAGCTCGATGCCTGTTCGGGCGGCCAGAACTACATCGAAACGGTCTGGGGCCGCGGCTACGTGCTGCGCGAGCCCGAAGACATCCGCGAAAGCGCCTGACGGCAGCATCCCCGCAATGAAAAACCCGGCAATGCCGGGTTTTTTGCGTTCGGAAGTTCTTCTTAGCCGAAGTCAGGCGGCGATTTTCAAGGTCCGGAAGCTGTCCAGAAGCTGGCCACGGTCAAAGGGCTTCAGCAGATAGCCGTCGGCGCCGGCACGCCTGGCGCGCATGATCGCGCCGACGTCCATTTCCACGAGTGAAATCAGGAGCTTCGGAGCGGCAGGGTCATCGAGGGCGCGGATCTGGCGAATCAGGTCCACAGCGCTCATGTCCGGCAGGTTGGTGGACACGACGATGACATGCGGCATCGTCTTCCGGCACATTTCCACGGCCTCGGCGCCGCTGCCGCTTTCGAAAACGGTCATGTCGGGGGTGGCGAGAATCCGCTTGGCGACCCGGCGAACCACGCTCGACGCGTCAACGAACATGCAGCTTTGCTTCATCTGTCTTTCCCGAACGGCGCGTTGCCGGAAGATGGCGTCGCGAGGCTTCGGCCATGCTAGGCGCAATCGGTAAAGAAGCGGGAAACCCGCCGGCTAAAATTTGCCTCAAGCTGTCGGGAATGGGCAGGCCCGGAAAGGCCAGGCCCTTGAATCCGAAACCGGCAAGCGGTTTCGGACTATTTCGACGATCGGTCGACATGTCGGGTCGCGCCCTCCCGGCTTGGGGCGGGCAGGGCGCATGAACGGTGAATATCTCAGGCGGCGGTGAGGGTGATCTCATCCGGCGTGGCGCGGATGGAGATGGTCATTCCGGCTTCGCGCGCCAGCAACAGCGTGTAGTAGGGCTGCACGGCATGGGCGTCGATCGGCTCTTCCGGCTTGTTTCCGGAGTGCAGTTCCAGGAACTTCGGCGGCACCCGCAGCATCGGGCCGCTGGACGAAATGACGAAGCGCGGCGCCGTCTCGACGTTTTCGAGCACCACCGCGATGCGGCCGCCGCGCGGGATGGCGGCGTTGGCGACGAGGATGAGGTTGAGCAGCAGCTTGACCTTGTTCTTGGGCAGGAGCGCGCGGCCGCCCGTCCAGCTCAGGTCCGGCTTCTCGTTCTTCAGGAAGGCTGTCGCCACGGCTTCCGCGTCGCCCGTATCGATCTGCATGCCGGCCGAGCCTGCGGCGCCGAAGGCGATGCGCGCGAATTGCAGCCGGGCCGACGCGTTGCGGGCGCTCTGGCGGATGAGGTTCATGGCGTCCTCGTCGGCGCCGCCTTCATCGAGCAGTTCCAGGCCATTGTTGATGGCGCCCACAGGGGAAATGATGTCGTGACAGACGCGGCTGCACAAAAGGGCGGCAAGATCAGGCGCGGAAAGCGTGAAAAGGTCTGTCATAAGCGGTAATCCCTGCGAATCAGTCTGTCGACGTGCATACGCCACCTTGCGCCGCCACCCTATACCTTGCGGTGTCGATGCCGGCGGCGGGTGCCGGCATGGCTGCAAAACGTGGCGTGGTGGCGCAGGCGGATGTCCCCAAAGGGCAGTTTCGGCCTTCGAACTGCCACGTTCATGTGAAAGCTTAATGGTTGAAAAAGGATTACGGCATAATTTGCCGTAATTGGCATCATAAGTGGTCGGCACAGAATCACGGATGCCCGAGGCGCAGGCAAGGTGCTCCGTTACGGAGATTGACTGCATGTTTTCCCGAATCCTCGAGCTGGGTTTCATCCGTGCTCTTGCTGCGACCATCATCCTCGCGAGCGCGCTCGCCGTTTCGGTGTCGGCGTCGCGGGCTCAGGAATACACGGCGCAGGAGATCGTCGAATCCGGCCATCGCTTCTTCGGCTCCACGTCGGGCGGGCTCGCCAGCGTGGTGGAGAAGGTGTTCGCCTCCTACGGCCTGCCGAACGGCTATGTCCTCGGCGAGGAGGGCTCCGGCGCGCTGATCGGCGGCCTGACCTATGGCGAGGGCACGCTCTATACCAAGAATGCCGGCGACCATAAGGTGTTCTGGCAGGGGCCTTCCCTGGGCTGGGATTTCGGCGGGCAGGGCTCGCGCGTCATGGTGCTGGTCTACAATCTCGACGATGTCAGCAATCTCTACACCCGTTTCGGCGGCGTGGCCGGTTCGGCCTATGTGGTGGCGGGCGTCGGCTTCAACGTGCTGAAAGCCAACCAGATGCTGCTGGTGCCGATCCGCACCGGGGTCGGCGCAAGGCTCGGCATCAATATGGGCTATCTGAAGCTCACCCAGGCGCCGACCTGGAATCCCTTCTGAGGAAACAGCGTTCCGGCAGGAGCCGAATCCGTCTTGCCGGGGCAGCGGATTTGGTTCATGCCTAGGCCCTGTCGCCCGAAAGCGGGAACCGGTTTCGGGGCAAGGACATGCGTAAAGGCAGGAAGCTGAAGCGCGGCCACGCGCTCTCGCCTGCTATGGCCTTCGGTGAAGGCGTGGGGAACGGATAGCGTATCTTGGTCCAGTCGATCCTTTTCTTCCTGCTCGGTTTTCTGTGCGCCGGCTTCATCGCGCTTCTGCTGGCGCCGCCGATCTGGCGGCGCGCGGTCACGCTCACGCACCGGCGGTTGGAGGCGGCGCTGCCGCTCACCCAGGCCGAGCTTCGCGCCGACAAGGACAGGGTGCGCGCCGAATTCGCCATGCAGGCCCGGCGCCTGGAAATGACCATCGAGGCGCTGCGGGACAAGGAGGCCGGTCACAAGGTCGAGATCGGCCGGATGCAGGAACAGGCTCGGATCGTGGATGCCGACAAGGCCGAACTGTCGCGCACCATTTCCGACATGGAGGCCCGCAACGCAGCGCTTGCGGCGCAGCTCGAGGAAGCAGGGGCCAAGGCCGCCAAGCAGGAGGCCGATCTGACGCAAGTCAGGCAGGAACTCGTCCGGCGCGACGAGGAGCACGCCAAGCTGTCGCGTATGTATGAGGAGGCTTCCTTCCTGGCCAGCAGCCGCCAGATCGAACTGGTGGCGCGCGAATCCGAGCTGGAGCGGCAGTCGACCGATATCGCGCAGTTGCGCACCCAGATCAGGCAGCTGGAGCAGGCCAATCGCGACAGCAAGGCCGAATCCGACAATGCGCGCGAGGCGCTCAAGGTCGAACAGAAGCGGGCCACCGACCTTGACGACCGGGTTCAGCGCCTGCTCGGCACCGTGGCCGATCGTGACGAAAAGCTGGAACGGCGCGAGCGCGAGCTTGCCCGGACGCGGGAAAAGGCCAAGGGAGCCTCGCAGGGCAAGCGGGCGGCAGGCAAGGCTTCCGCAAAGCGCCAGGCCGTGGTGGATGGCGGGGAGGTGACGCTGGCGCGCCTCAAGGCCGACCGCGACCGGCTGGAGCGGCGGCTGATACAGAACAAGGGCACCGAGGCCGGAAGCGCCATCGAGCTGCGCGAACAGATGGCGGCGCTTGCGGCGGAAGTGGTGCATATGACCGCGCTGCGCGAAGGGACCGGCTCACCCATCGCCAAGCTGCTCGCCGTCAAGGAAGGCGAGGCCATCGAGGAAAGCGCGGCGGCCAAGGACGGCGAACAGGCCGGCGTGATCAGCCTTGCCCAGCGGGTCCGCTCGCTACAGGATACCCAGGCGGGCAGTTGAGCCGCAACGAATCTGAAAGTCTCGACGCCTCTTAACCCTCGCCAGCCTGTTGCGCTTTCCTTGCAAAGGCGTGCAAGGCGATGGCCGAGGCTGCGGCGACATTGAGGCTGTCGAAGCCGGGCGCCATGGCGATGCGGGCGGTCTGCAGGCGTTCCAGCAGCGCTTGCGGCAAGCCTTCGCCCTCGGTCCCCAGATAGAGCGCCAGCGGGCCGTCGCACCTGGCGTCGCGAATGTCCGTCTTGCCGCGCGGCGAAAGCGCGAACTGGGTGAAGCCTCTCGTATCCAGCATGTCGGCAAGCCCGGCCGCATCGTCGAACAGGGCAAACGGCACCTTGAGCGCAGCACCCACCGAAACCCGGATCGCCTTGCGGTAGAGCGGATCGCAGCTCGTGCGGTCGAGCAGAACCGCATCGGCGCCGAAGGCGGCGGCATTGCGGAAGATGGAGCCGACATTATCGTGGTTGGAGATGCCGACCAGAACGGCCACCAGCGCCTCGCGGGGCAGGGTGGCGACGAGTTCGGCGGCCCCCGGCAGTTCGCCCCGCCGGCCGATGGCCAGAATGCCCCGGTGCATGTGGAAGCCGGCGATACGGTCCATCACCTCGGCGGAAACGACATAGACGGGAACGGACTGCGGCAGGCGCTCCACGATGGGGCGAACGCCGGCCAGGCGGTTTTCCAGCACCAGCACCGATTCCACCTCGAAGCGCTGCGTGGCCGTCAGCACATCCAGGACCACCTTTCCTTCCGCGACGAACCGGCCCTGCCTGCCGACGAGATCGCGCTCGCGGATGTCGAGGAAGGCCGAGACGCGCTCGTCCTGCGGATCATCGATGCGGATCGTTTGCATGGCGCCTCCGTTTCATTCCAACGCGGCATAGAGCATCGGGCCGGGAAGGGGAATCCGGTTCAGGCGGATGTTCAAACGGCAGGGACCGGCCGCCGGCACGTGGCAAGGCGGGGCGGGGAGGATCAGGTGCCGGTGCGCAGGCCGGAGCTGTCCTTTTCCTCGATGAACAGGTCTTCGAGCAGGTACAGCAGGCGTTTGACCGCCTGCGAGCGGCAGGAATAATAGATCGTCTGGCGATCGCGCCGGGTCTCGACCAGCCCGCTGTTGCGCAAACGTGCCAGATGCTGGGAAAGCGCGGATTGGCTGAGGCCGACCAGATCGGCAAGCGTGTTGACCGAAAGCTCCTTGTGCATGATCAGCGTGAGGATCTCGATCCGCTTTCCATTTGCCATCAGCGCCAGGAAAGCGGCGGCCTGTTCCGTCACAATTCCCTTTGTCGCTCGCATGCGCCCTCCCCAGATCGCCTTCCGTTCCCGTGAACGCCAACGATCTCTCGCCTCGTTCGAGCATCGGATTTCCCCGCAGATCGGATTCCGCTTTCGGTCCGATGCTCTTGCGTGACCTTGCCTCATGGGGGCGATGGGGCAAAGGTATCGCTTGCAACAGCCATGCCGCCGCGGCGGCACGTTGCTGATCCCACTGGAAAACTAGGGCATTTGCGTCAAATCTCAAGATCGCTCGGGCGAGGTCTGGCCGGCTTCTGCGGCGCGGCCGGCTTTCGCCATCTCCACCAGGACCAGGCGCAGGTCCTGCGCCGAGGCCAGCGGCTGGGAAAAGAACACCCGCAGGCACTGGTCGCCCGAAGCGAGGTCCATGCCCTCGGCATCGAAACCCGTCACCACCCAGTCATCACCCTTGGCCTTGCCGAAATGGCGCGCATAGATGGCGATGGCGTCGCGGTGGTCCTCGTTCATGTGGTCGATCGCCGATTGCTCGCGGGCGGCGAACTCCTCGTTTTGCGCATTTTCGGTGACGAGTTCGGCGCGGTCGAGCAGATAGGCCTTGCCGAAGCCGCCGTTCATGCTGGCCCGCTCCGCTTCGAGGCGGAAGAAGGCGAAGTCGCCGAGGCCGGCATAAAGCTTCGCCTTGGGATTGCGGTTGAGGTAGCGGCGCGCGATGCGCTCATGCTCGGGCGTGTCCCGCGCGATGCGCCGCGCCCGGCAAACGAGGCTGATGCGCGGATGGGCCATGGCGTCGCCCTTGCCGGGTTCGCCCACCAGGAGGGCGCAGCGCGCATCGGCCTCCAGCGCCTGCGTGTGGGCCGAAAGGCCCGAGATGAGCGTCACCGGCGTGCCGTCGATGTCGGTGGCGATGCCGATGCGGCTGATCATCGGCACGCCGGTGCCTTTCTCGTTGAAGGCAAGCGCGCCGAAACGGGCGCTGCGCACCAGCGTTTTCGCCAGCCGGATCGCGTCGGCGTCGGTTTCGCGGATGACGTCTTTCTTCTTCTCTTCCAAAGCCAGTCTCCTGCAACAGGGCGCTGCGTCAGGAAATGCCTTCAGGGTTTTTCCTCTTGAAGAAGCGCAGTCTCGAATGCGGGCGCGAAGTTTTGCGCGCCCGGCCTATTTGGGGGCCATGCGGATGGCGCCGTCAAGGCGGATCGTTTCGCCGTTCAGCATCTGGTTTTCCACGATGTGGAGGGCGAGGGCCGCATATTCGGAAGGCTCGCCGAGGCGCGGCGGGAACGGCACGGCTGCACCCAGCGAATCCTGCACCTCCTGCGGCATGGCCGCCATCATCGGCGTCTTGAAGATGCCGGGCGCGATGGTGCACACGCGAATGCCGGAGCGGGCGAGATCGCGCGCGACCGGCAGCGTCATGCCGACCACGCCGCCCTTGGAGGCGGAGTAGGCGGCCTGTCCGATCTGGCCGTCATAGGCGGCGACGGAAGCGGTGTTGACGATCACGCCGCGCTCGCCGCCGGACAGGGGCTCGAGCTTCGCCGCGGCATCGGCGAACAGGCGGATCATGTTGAAGGTGCCGATCAGGTTGATCTCGATCACCCGGCGGTACTGGTCGAGCGGATGCGGACCTTCCTTGCCGATGGTCTTCACGCCGATGGCGATGCCGGCGCAGTTGACCAGTATGCGGGCCGTGCCCAGCTTCTGCTCCACCTCGGCCATGGCCGCCACGCCGCTCTCGGCGCTGCTGACGTCGCATTTGACCGCGATGCCGCCGATGTCGGCTGCGACCGCCTGCGCCCGCTCCATGCCGACATCGAGGATGGCGATGCGCGCGCCCCGGGCCGCCAATGCGCGGGCGGTGGCCTCGCCAAGGCCGGAGCCTGCGCCGGTTACGATTGCGATCTGGCCTTCGGCGTTCATGGACGGGCTCCTCTTTGCAGGACTGCGCCTGCTTTACGAGGTCGGCCGCGCGTCCGCAACCGTGGCGGCATTCGACTAAAGCATGTCGCCCGAAAGCGGGGTCCGGTTTCGGGACACTGCCATGCGTGGCCCCGGCCTATCTGGCGAGCGCCGCGTGGGTGACCTCGCCGGTCAGGCCGGCCACCGCACCCGGCACGATCTCGTGGACCAGCAGCCGGTCGGGGTCGACCGGCCGGGGCATGGAGAGTTGGCCGTAAGGAATCCTGGCAAATCCCAGCGGGCCGTAATAGGGCTCGTCGCCGACCAGGATCACCGAGGACCAGCCGGCCTTTGCCGCCGCCTCCAGCGCGATCGCCACCAGCCGCCGGCCGATGCCGAGGTTCTTGTGGGTGGGGCGCACCGCCAGTGGCCCCAGCATGAGCGAGCGGCCCTTGCCGGCGGCGATCGGCGTCATGCGCACCGAGGCGATGACCGCATCGTTCCTGACCGCGACGAAGGACAGGGTGCGTTCATGCGGTCCGCCTTCGCGGATCTTGTAAGCGGCGCGCGCGAAACGGCCGGGGCCGAAGGCCTCTTCGTTCAGGATGTCGATCTCGGGGTCATGCGCCGGGGTTTCCGGCAGATATGCGACGTCGGCAAGGCTCATGTCTTTGCAGTCCGGTATGCGGGGAAAGGGGCCGCCCAAGGCGGCGTTCGCCAGTGCGCTCAGGCGCGGGCGTCCTTTCGTCGTCGGTCGAACCGGATGGCTGCAAAGAAATCCAACATGGTGGCTCCGGCTAGCATCAAAAGCCGGCCGCTGCAATCGGCCTTTTGCGCGGATGCGGCGGTTGACGCACTGTTTCCGGCTTTGACGGTGCCGGCGGCGCTGTTCCGTCCTATATCGGAGGCAACGAAAGGATATGTCATGGGATTGCTGGTCGAAGGAAAATGGCAGGATCGCTGGTACGATACGGCCCAGAGCGGGGGGCGGTTCGTCCGCTCCCAGTCGCAGTGGCGTGACTGGATCACGCTCGACGGCGTGCCGGCCCCCGGCCGCGAGCGCGGCTTCAAGGCCGAGCCGGGACGCTATCACCTCTATGTTTCGCTGGCCTGCCCGTGGGCGCATCGCACGCTGATCTTCCGCGCCTTGAAGAAGCTCGAGGACGTCATCTCGGTCTCGGTCGTGCATCATTTCATGGGTGAGAGCGGCTGGACGTTCAAGGCCGAGGACGGCGCGACCGGCGACGCGCTCTACGGCCTCGATTTCCTGCATCAGATCTACACCCGCGCCGACCCAGCCTATTCGGGGCGGGTAACGGTGCCGGTGCTGTGGGACAAGCAGCAGCAGACCATCGTCAACAACGAATCTTCCGAGATCATCCGCATGCTCAATTCGGCATTCGACGAATGGGGCGACGCGAGCGTCGATTTCTATCCCGAACCGTTGCGGGCAGAGATCGACGCGCTCAACGAGGAGATCTATCCGGCGGTGAACAACGGCGTCTACCGGGCCGGCTTCGCCACCACGCAGGAGGCCTATGAAGAGGCCTATGGCGAGGTGTTCGCCATGCTGGACCGGCTGGAAGATCGGCTCTCAAGCCAGCGCTACCTGACCGGCCAGCGCATCACCGAGGCCGACTGGCGCCTGTTCACCACGCTGGTGCGCTTCGATCCGGTCTATGTCGGCCATTTCAAGTGCAACCGGCAGCGCATCGCCGATTATCCGAACCTGTCGAATTATGTGCGCGACCTCTACCAGGTGCCGGGCGTGGCGGGCACGGTGAACCTGCACCACATCAAGGCGCACTATTACGGCAGCCACAAGACGATCAATCCGACCGGCATCGTCCCGCTCGGCCCCAAGATCGACTACGCGGCGCCGCACGATCGCGCCCGTTTCGGCTAGATGGATTACCAGTAGGGCGAGGGCGTCGCGCCCTCGAACACCTCGGCGAGGCGGCGGCGCGTAGCCGGCGTCGTTGCCTGCGGCAGCGCGTCGAGCGCGAAGAAGCCGGCTTCGGCGATTTCCCTGTCCGGCTGCTTGGGAGCGGGCTGGCTGAACCGTTCGATCAGGTAGAGGCCGACATGGTCGCGCGGGCTGGACTGGCGGTTGAAATGCATCGACTTCAGCAGCGGGGCGCCGGTCAGGACGATGTTGCCTTCCTCGGCCAGTTCGCGTTCCAGCGCCTTTTCCATGGTTTCGCCGACCTCCACGCCGCCGCCCGGCAACTGCCAGCCCGGCAGATAGGTGTGGCGCACCAGAAGCACGGTGCCCGCCTGCCTGTCATGGACGAGGCCGCGCACGCCCAGCGTCATCGGCCGGCGCAGCCTGAAATAGAGATGGAACAGCCGCACCCGCAGGCTGGGGCGGTCGTTTTCAAACGTCATGATGTCCGGATCGGAACCGTGCATTGAGCTTTCCGTTTCCCGCAGGCCCGTTTTTTCGCGGTCAGTGAGTGGAAAGAGGCGCAGGCCTCGCATAAGAAGGCGACCATGTTCAGGCTTGCGCATCTGTCCGACGCCCATCTGGGCCCGCTTCCCGATGTAACCTATCGCCAGCTCGCCTCCAAGCGGGCGGTGGGCTACATCAACTGGCAGCGCAACCGCCGCCGCCATTTGCACGATGCCGTCATCGACACCATCGTCGACGACATGAGGGCTAGCGGGCCCGATCATGTCGCGGTCACCGGCGATCTGGTCAATCTGGCGCTCGATGCCGAGATCGAGCTGGCGCGCCAGTGGCTGGAAACGCTGGGCAAGGCCGAGGATGTTTCGGTGGTGCCGGGCAATCACGATGCCTATGTGCCGGGCGCGTTCGACAAGGTGTGCCGCCTGTGGGCGCCGTGGATGATGGGCGACGGGGCGACGCAGCCGGTGGATCGCGACGCCTTTCCCTATCTGCGGGTGCGCGGGCGCATTGCCCTGATCGGCGTCTCGACGGCCCGGGCGACGGCCCCGTTCATGGCCAACGGCTATCTGCGCGAGGGCCAGGGGCGACGGCTGGCCACGCTGCTGGAAGAGACGGGCGCCCGGGGGCTGTGCCGGGTGGTGATGATCCATCATCCGCCGGTGCGCCATGCCGTGCCGCAGCACAAGCGCCTGTTCGGGATCAGGCGCTTCGGCAGGATCATGGCCCGCCATGGCGCGGAACTGGTTCTGCACGGCCATTCGCATGACCCGTCGCTGTATTTCCTCGCCGGCGCCAACGGCCCGGTGCCGGTGGTGGGCGTCGCGGCAGCCGGACAGGCGCCGGGCGGCAAGAAACCGGCCGCGCAGTACAACCTGATCGATATCGAGCCGGACGGAGAGCGCTGGCACCTGAAGCTGACGCGGCGCGGGCTGGAAGGGCCGGCCCTGCCGCCGGCGGATATCGAGGTGCGGGAGCTTACGGCATCCGTGCTGGAAAAGGTGCTGTCGGTCAGAAGGTGAAGCCCATCGCCTTGATGCGGTCCCAGAACAGGACCAGCGACAGGACGAGGCCGGCCAGGGCGCCGGCCGCCACGAATGCAAGGCCGGAGAGCAGGCCGGCCCAGCGCCTGCTGCGCCGTGACGCCCGCGTCTGCCGCTCCGGCGTTTCGCCGGATTGGCTGATTGCGACATGGATTTCGCCGCCGGCGTCCAGCATGCGCTGGCGCTCGACGAGACGCTCGGCGATATAGCGCGTCACCTGGTCGGCGACCGGCTTGATCTCGGCGGATTCGGCCAGCACGACGCGTCCCAGCCTTGTGTCGCGCACGAAGCGGTAGGTGCGGCGGTCGCGTCCCATGGCGATATGGGCGACGGCATCGATCCACAACCGCGGTTGCAGGCCGGCGGAAATGGCGAAGTCGAACATGTCGATTTCGTCGGGAACTTCGGCGAAGACCGGGGCCAGCTCCGTGGCCATCAGTTCGAGGCGCATGCGGTGCGCCTCGCGCATGTCGACCACCACGTCGTCACGGTCGGCAAGGCTGTTCTTGACCTCGCGGATCGCGGTGGCGAGCTTGTGCGGCACCTCTTCGGCTGGCGCGACGTTCTCGCTGGCATCGTTCATCGGCTTCCCGCCCACGCTTGGTTAAGGCAGCCTTAACATAGCAACGTCTCCCGAAATTGGGAGCCGGTTTCGGGGTTATGGAGGGCGGCGATTCGCCCCTTCAGCTCGCCTTGCCGAGGCCGGCGGCGCGCAGCGCCTCCACCAGCCTGTCCACCATGTCGGGCGGATATTCCCGTTGCTCGAAAACCCGGCGCGGATTGGCGACGAAGCGCGGATATCGCCTGGCCAGTTCCGCGATCAGCCGGTCGCGCGCGGCCGCGTCGTTGGCGTAGTCGGCGGCGATCAGCCGTGCGGCGAGATAGTGGGAGCGCGTCGAGGCGGGCTTGAGCGCTTCGGCCGCGCTGGCCGCCTTTTTCATGTTGCCGAGCATGAATTGCCCGAGAAACAGCCCGAAATCCCACCAGGAAGGACGGGAGCTGGAGGCCTCGACGGCGCGCGCCATGATCGCCGTGCCCTGGACATAGTCGCCGGCGAAGACGAGGCCGTAGCCGTAGGCGGCCGCCATGGACAGGTCATAGGTGTTCAGCTCATAGGCCTTGCGCATCCAGCGGATGGCTTCCTCGGTGTTGCCGAGGCGTGAGTTGAGATAGCCGTAGGCGCGGTGCGCATAGGGGCTGGTGGCGCCCATCTGCACCGCGCGATGGGCCATGGACAGCGCCTTTTCGGGCGTCGCATCCTTCGGGTAGTCGTAGCGGCTGGTGACCGCCTGCAAATGCAGCACCGCCATCTCGGAATAGATGAGCGGCGATTTTCCGCCTTCCGCGATCAGTTGCTCGAAGCAGCTATAGGCGGCCTTGTGCACCGAGGGGATAGGGTCCTGATAGTAGTCGTCATTGAGCAGCAGGCAGCGCGCGAGGCCGGTCTGGATGCCGGCCTGCTCGATATAGGCGTAGATGGTGCCGGAGGCGGTGGTGGTGGCGCTGAGCATGCCGGCCACGCTGTCCTCGATGCGGGCCGGGCTCATGTCCTCGGGGTTGAAGGTTCTGGAAATGAGCACGCGATCGGTGCCGATGTTCTGAATTTCGACGGTGATGCTGTCGGCTTCCGCCCCCGGCGCCAGCTTGAAGACGAAGCTCATCGCCTGGGAGACGGGATTCGGGCTGCCCTCGAAATCGCGGCCGATGAAATCGATCGTGTCGAAGCCCGACAGCCCGCTGCGCAGAGTGGCGAGCATGGTGGCCTGCCCCGGCGTGTTCGCGGCGGTGCTGATGTAGATCACCGGCAAGGTGTCCGGCGCCAGCGTGCCGATGCTGCCGGTGCGGGTGGTCTCGGCGGGCGCTTCCGCATGCTGCCCGACCAGTATCGTCTGGCGCAGGAACAGCACGGCAAGCATGACCGAGACAAGCCCCATGGCCGCCCACATGAAGCGCATCTGGCGCGAGAGGGAGGACGGGATCGCCGGCGCATCCTGTGCAGGCGCGGGAAAGGGAGCGTCTTCAGCCGCCTCGGCCGGGGCGGGCTGCGGCCCGTTGGAGACATAGGCCGGGATATAGCTGCCGCGCGGAATGACGATGCGGACAGGCTCCGCTGCGCCCTCCGTCGCGAAATACTGTTGCAGGAGATCGCGCAGCCGCCCGGCCTGGACGCGCACGACCGCATCCGTGGAGGGGTCGAAATCCGCATCCTTGCCGAACACGTCGACAGCGATGGCAAAGCCCTTCAGGCGGTCGGCTTCGCCGGCCTGTTCACGTTCCACCAGATATTGAAGGAGGTCGCGGGCGCGCTCCGAGCGGCTGAATGTGCTGCTGGCAAGCACTCGCTCCAGCGTCTTGCGCACTGCGGGGGCAGCAGGCGTCGTGGATTGCAAATGACGAACCTCTCCATTCGGCCGGCGGGAGGTCGATCATATAGAGTTCTGGCTGCCTCGGACAAGCGTTGGCTAAGGGAGCGGCGGCGGTCCGGGCCGGTTACCTTCAGGGCAACCGGCCCAGGGTTAACGATTACTTACCGGCTATGATGCGGTTTGCGGCGGAAACCACCGCTTCGAGCGAGGCACCGACGATGTTGGTGTTGATGCCGACGCCGAACAGGCGCCCGCCCGGATGCTCCATCTCGACATAGGAGATGGCCGAGGCGTTGGAGCCGCGTTGCAGCGAATGCTCGGAATAGTCGAGCACCGTCATCGGCACGCCGATATGGCGCGAGAGCGCATCGACGAAGCCGTCGATCGGGCCCGTGCCGATGCCCTCGATCTTGGTCTCCTTGCCGTTGTCCACGATGGTGGCCTCGAGGATGCGCCGGCCCTTCACCTCCGTGTCGGGGTAGGTGTGGTGGTCGACGAACTTGAAGCGGCCTTCGGGCTGCTCGACATAGAGCTTGCGGAACTCCTCATGGATGCGCTTCGAGGGCAGTTCCTTGCCTTCGTTGTCGGTGATCTCCTGGATCACGTTGCGGAATTCCACCTGGAGGTTGCGCGGCAGGTTGATGCCGTAGTCGGTCTGCATGATGTAGGCGATGCCGCCCTTCCCCGACTGCGAGTTGATGCGGATGATGGCCTCGTAGGAGCGGCCGACATCCTGCGGATCGATGAGCAGATAGGGCACTTCCCAGACCGGCGAATTGGCCGTCTTGAGCGCCTTCATGCCCTTGTTGATGGCATCCTGGTGCGAGCCGGAAAAGGCGGTATAGACCAGTTCGCCGACATAGGGGTGGCGCTCCGGAATCTTCAGCTGGTTCGAGTATTCGTAGACGTCCTTCATCCGGTTGATGTCGGTGCAGTCCAGCTCGGGGTCGACGCCCTGCGTGTACATGTTGAGCGCCAGCGTCACGATGTCGACATTGCCGGTGCGCTCGCCATTGCCGAACAGAGTGCCCTCGACGCGGTCGGCGCCGGCCATCAGGCCGAGTTCTGTGGCCGCGATGCCGGTGCCGCGGTCGTTGTGGGGATGCAGCGAGACGATCAGGCTGTCGCGGCGGTCGAGATTGCGGCACATCCATTCGATCTGGTCGGCATAGATGTTGGGCGTGTTCATCTCCACCGTCGACGGCAGGTTGATGATCAGCCTGTTGTCCGGGGTCGGATCGACGATCTCGATCACGGCGTTGCAGATTTCCAGCGCCACTTCGAGTTCGGTGCCGGTGAAGCTCTCCGGCGAATACTGGAAGCGGTAGCCGCCGCCCGCCTTGGCGGCCATGTCCATGATCATCTTCGCCGCGTCGGTGGCGATCTGCTTGATGCCGGCGACATCCTTGGCGAACACGACGCGGCGCTGCAATTCGCTGGTCGAGTTGTAGAAATGGATGATCGGCGTTCTGGCGCCTTCCAGCGCCTCGAAGGTGCGGGCGATCAGCTCGGGCCGGCACTGCACCAGCACCTGGAGATCGACCTCGTCGGGCACGTTGCCTTCCTCGATCGCCCAGCGGGCGAAGTCGAAATCCGTCTGCGAGGCGGAGGGAAAGCCGATCTCGATCTCCGGGAAACCCATGTCCAGCAGCAACTGGAACATGCGCGCCTTGCGGTCGTGTCCCATCGGGTCGATCAGCGCCTGGTTGCCGTCGCGCAGGTCGACCGAGCACCATACCGGCGCCTTTTCTATGCGCCTGGACGGCCATGTGCGGTCGGCGAGGCTGGGGATTGCAAAGGGCTGATATTTGCGTGCCGCCTCGGGCATGCCTTTGCGGGCCAAGGTTGCGCGAATGTCTTGTCGTGCGTTCATCGTCGTCTTCTCCCGGCTCCCACTGCCTGCCTCGCGGCTGCCATCGGGTCAGGGGTGCCTTACCAAAAAATTGAGTCGTCGAATGTAGGTTTGCCAAGGAGCATCTTGCCGGACGGCTGTATCGACCGCCGGGTGCTCCTTCAGCGAGCCCGGCGATCGCCGATAAGGCCGAGAAGAAGGAGGGTAGAGGCAAGCGCGCGCAACGTCTCGCCGGAAATGCCGGTCGGACGGTTGGAAGCGGATGCGGAGCGCCTGTTCATGTGCGCTCTCTTACAGGAGCCGCCTGCCCGAGGCAAGCCATTTACGCGGCCACGGTGCGGGCGAAGAAGCGCGCCAGCGGCGGCCCGACGAGGAGGACGAGCAGGAAGCGCGCCGTTTGCAGGGCCATGACGAAGGACATGTCGACATTGTGGGTGGCCGCCGCGATGATGGCGATGGTCTCCATGGCCCCGGGGCTGGTGGCCAGATAGGCGGTCATCGGATCGATGCCCAATGTCCGGCTCATCAGCCAGCCGAGGGCGCCGCAGAAGATCAGCAGGGCGGCGATCGAGCCGATCATCTGGGGCAGGGCGCGCATGGCATGGTGCAGCACCGGCCGGGTGAAGCCGAGGCCGATATGCCAGCCGATCAGGGCATAGCTCATGCCGAGCAGCCATTGCGGCAGGTCGAAGTCCAGCCCGATGCCGAGATGCAGCAGCATGCCGAGGATCATCGACCCGAGGAAGAAGGGCGAAGGTAGGCGCAGCAGCCTGCCGAGCTGTGAGCCCAGTATGGCCACTCCGAGCGTCGCGGTGAGCCCAAGGGCGTCGGGCACCGGGAACCAGACGATGTCGGGCCGGCTCATCTGGGTGGTGTCCACCCACAGGCTCGCCACCAGCGAGGCCGAGACCGAGATGATGATGACGCGCAGATATTGCATGACGGCCACCAGCCGCTGGTCGGCGCCGAAGGCACCGGCCATGAGCACCATGGCGGCGGCGGCTCCGGGCGTGGAGCCCCACAGCGCCGTGGTGCCGGGCAGGATGCGCCAGCGGCTGATCAGCCAGCCCAGGAAGCTGGATGCGGCGAGCGTGGCCAGGACCGCGCCCATGATCGGCGGCCAGTGCACATAGAGCAGGGGGAAGATGTCGGCCGACACGGAACTGGCGATCAGGCAGCCGATGACGCCCTGCGCAACGCTGAAGGCGGGCAGGGGCACGCGGGCCGTCGCCCCGCTCACGCCCATCGCGATGCCGCCCAGCATCGGCCCGATCAGCAGTGCGGCGGGCACGCCGGCAAGCTCGAGCGTGCCGATCAGGGCCGCCGAAACGGCAAGCAGGACGAACCATTGCAGGGCCGGGGCCGCTCGGCTCATCCATGGACTGTCGGCTTCGGCTTGCGGCGGTTCGATGGTCTGGTTCACGGGCAAGGCTTCGCGCTGGGATTGTCAGGCGCAGCGACGGGCCGCGCCCAAACGTGGCGCCGCCGGACTCGGGGCGGCCAGCCGTTGATAAAGCCGATCGGCCGGGAAGCGAACCCCTCTAGGGCAGGATTCTTTTGGCTCAAGGCAGCCCGACGCCGCCCGCCGGCTCCGTCTCGATCTGGAACTCGAAGCCGGAAACCAGCGGCCTGGCCTTGGCGATGGTTTCCTGCACATGCGGCAGTTGCAGCGAGGCCTTGTGGCTCTCGGCGTCGGTCCAGACCTCCGTCACCCACAGCGCCGAAGTGTCGGCGGGGTCGCGCGCGACGATGTAGCTGAGGCAACCGGGCATCGAGCCCGTGGCCTGAAGGATCAACTCAAGAAGCTGGTCGCGCTTGCCGGGCAGTGCGCGCAGTTTACCGATCAGCCCATACATGGAACCCTCCTCAGCCTGTCCGGTCTCGTTCCAAGCCCTGCGGCTTGCAGGATCGTGCAGCTTGACCGAATGCGCAAGCATAACCCTTACAAGGCGCTACGGGTTCCGGTTGAGATCGCGATTCAAGCGAAGGGGACCGCAACGCTGCCCCTGGGCAGTTTCGCCTCGTCGTCGGGCTCGACATGGATGGTGACGCGCACGGACGGGTCGTCCGCCTTCAGGGCGTCCTCTATGCGGTCGCAGATGACATGCGCCTCACCGACCGGCATGTCGGAATCCACGACCATGTGGAATTCGATGAAGGTCGCCCGCCCGGCGATGCGGGTCTTGAGATCGTGGACCTCGAGTGCGCCCCTGGAGTTGACGGAGATGATGTCGCGGATGCGCATCTGCTCTTCCATGTCGACGCTGCGGTCCATCAGGCCGTTCAGCGATTCGCCCATCACCTTCCAGCCCTGGTAGAGGATGTTGAGCGCCACGATCAGCGCCAGCAGCGGGTCCAGCACATGCCAGCCGGTGAACACGGCGGCGACCAGGCCGATGATGACGCCGGCCGAGGTCACGACGTCGGTCATGATATGCTGGCCGTCGGCGACCAGCGCCGGGGACCTGGCGGAACGGCCGGAGCGGATCAGGATTATCGCCCAGGCCCCGTTGATGACGGCCGCCACGCCGTTGACGGCGAGGCCTTCCCAAGGCTGTTCCATAGGTTGCGGCGCGCGGATGGTGTCCCACACCTGCGCGATGATGAGCAGCGCGGCCACCACGATCAGCACGCCTTCGAGCACGGCCGAGAAATACTCGGCCTTGTGATGCCCGAACGGATGGTCGCTGTCCGCCGGCTTGTGGCTGACGTGGATGGCCCAAAGTGCCGCGCCGGAGGTGATAACGTTGACGATGGATTCCAGCGCGTCGGAATAGAGCGCGACCGAACCGGTCATGCGCCATGCGACAAACTTCAGCCCCATGACGCCTAGCGCGACGACGATCGACCAGAAGGCGAGGGTTCGCACCCTGCGCTTTGATGCGTCCCTGTCGTGATGCACTCTTTCCATCTCCATGTCGGGGAACCGGCGTGGAGGCCTCAGGCCGCCTTTTCCCTTGCCTTTCGGGGCAGGTGGACCACCACGTTCTCGATCATGCGCATGCCGGCGTCGCCGCCCAGGCTCATGATCGATTCGGGGTGGAATTGCACGGCCGCGACCGGTTCCTTCGCATGTTCGAAGGCCATGATGGTGCCGTCCTCGCTGGTGGCGGTGACCTCGAACTCCCGCGGCAGGCGGGCCGGATCGGCAAAGATCGAGTGATAGCGCCCCACGGTCACCTCTTTGGGCAGGCCGGAAAAGATGATGCCCGGCTTCGACACGCGGATGCGCGAGGGCTTGCCGTGCATGGGAACGGCAAGCTGGCGCAGTTCTCCGCCATCGGCCTCGGCCAGCGCCTGCAGGCCGAGGCAGACGCCGAAGATCGGCAGCTTGCGCTGGCGCGCCTTCCTGATGGTGGCGGCGCAGTCGAAGTCCTTCGGCGTGCCGGGGCCGGGCGAGAGCACGACCAGGCCCGGCTTCAGTTCGTCGAACACGGCGTCGGCCACCGGCGTGCGCACGGTCGACACCCTGGCGCCGGTCTGGCGGAAATAATTGGCCAGCGTGTGGACGAAGCTGTCTTCATGATCGACCAGTAGGATGTTCAGCCCTTCGCCGACGCGGGCGGCGGCCCGTTCGACGGCGGCGCTGTTGCCGGCCTTGGCTTCGCGGATGGCGGAGAGCATGGCGGATGCCTTCAATTCGGTTTCGGCTTCCTCGTCCTCGGGGACGGAATCGAACAGCAGCGTGGCGCCGGCGCGCACTTCGGCAATGCCGTCCTTTATGCGGATGGTGCGCAGGGTCAAGCCGGTATTGAGGTCGCCGTTGAAATGCACCATGCCGATGGCCCCGCCATACCAGGCGCGGGGGCTCTTCTCGTTCTGCTCGAGAAAGCGCATGGCCCACAATTTCGGCGCGCCGGTGACGGTGACGGCCCAGGCGTGGCTGAGAAACGCGTCGAAGGCGTCCATGCCCTCACGCAGCCGACCCTCGATATGATCGACCGTGTGGATGAGGCGCGAATACATCTCGATCTGGCGCCGGCCGATGACCCGCACCGAGCCCGGCTCGCACACCCGGCTCTTGTCGTTGCGGTCGACGTCGGAGCACATGGTCAGCTCGCTCTCGTCCTTCTTGGAGTTGAGCAGCTTCAGGATCTGTTCCGAATCGGAGATCGCATCCTCGCCGCGTTTGATGGTGCCGGAGATCGGGCAGGTCTCGACGCGGCGGCCGCTGACCCTGACGAACATTTCCGGCGAGGCGCCGATCAGATATTCGCCGTCGCCCAGATTGATGAAGAAGGAATAGGGCGAGGGATTGGTGGTCTTGAGACGGCGGGCGATGTCGGAAGGCACGGTCTCGCAGCGCTCGTAGAAGGTCTGGCCGGGCACCACCTCGAACAGGTCGCCACGCTTGAAGCTGGCCATGGCGTTGCGCACCAGCGCCGCATATTCGCCGGGCTGGTGGTCGCCCCGCGGCGGAATGCGGTCGGAGGGCGTGAAGGGCGCGTCGGGGGTTTCGCGGGGCAGGCCTTCGGTCGAGAAGCCGTTGCCGGCATAGTCGTAGCGGTCGGTCCAGGCCTTGGCCAGGTGGTGGTCGACGACCAGGATCTCGTCCGGCAGGAACAGCACCAGGTCGCGCTGGCTTTCGGCACGCTCCAGCCTGTATTCGACCGGGTCGAACTGGAAGGCGAGGTCGTAGCCGAACGCCCCGTAGAGGCCGAGATTGCTGTCGTCGTCGGTGCGGAACAGGGCGGTGAGGGCGCGCAGGACGCTGAACACGGAGGGCGCGCGGCTGCGCTCCTCCTCGGTGAAGATGCGGTCCGGCTTGTTCACCTCGAGCAGGATCAGCCGGTCGTCCGCCTGGGTGACGCGGATGTCCTCCAGTTCCGATACGGTGGCAAGCAGCGTCGGCAAAAGCGCCTTGCCGCGCGCATTGAGCGCCTCGACGCGCATGGAGCGGCCACGGGCGGAAATGACCAGCGGCGGATCGACGATGGCCGTGTCCCAGCGCGTGTAGCGGCCGGGATATTCGTAGTTGGAGGAGAACACCGCGCCGCGCCGCGAATTGAGACGGTCGATATAGGCCTCGATCGCCCCGGCATAGGGCTGGTCGTGGCGCTGGCGGGTGATCGCGACGCCCCCCGCCGTGATGAAGCGCTCCGCCCCGTTGTCGAGAATTTCCACCGTCATTGCCGTCTCCGTTCGTCTTCAGGCAACGGACCTGGGGCTGAAACGTAAAATGGCCGCCCGGAGATCCGCTGCGGCCACCCATCATTTTCACGCGCACGCGCTCAGAAGGCCGCTGTCAGCAGGCCCACCACCACGCAGAGTTCGAGGAACGCATGTTCATGGCACTTCCATAGCGGCCTTCGCATGGGCCGGCAAGCGGTTTCGATTTTGGTGAGAGGGAAAAGCGGCGGGAGGAAAAAAGCAAAGGCGGCACCGGGGCCGCCTTTGCTTGTCGATGCCCGCTCAGAACCTCTGCGTCAGCGAGATTTTGAAGGACCGGCCGGGCTCGGAGTAGAACTCGGACGGCTGGGTGCCGCCTGTCCGGACGCTCGAATAGTCATAGTAGGTCTTGTCGAAAACGTTGAAAATCCCGGCATTGATCTTCAGGCCATTGAGCTGCTCGGGTTCCCACCACGCGCTCAAGTCCACGATTCCATAGCCGGGGGTGGCAAAGTAGGTGGTCGAGGTGCCAGAGGTGATGGTGGTGCCCCGCGCCTTCGCAGCGCCAATGAAATCGACACCCACCCCCCAGGTTTCGGTGTCGTAAGCGAGACCTATGACACCCTTGAACGGAGCCACGGAAGGAAGGAATTCACCGGTATCGGTGTTGTCGCCTCTGGCATAGGCAAGGCCGGCCCTGACACTGAAGCCGTTGTCGAAGCGCTTGTGAACCGAGGCCTCGGCGCCATAGATGCGGGCGTTCGGTATGTTCATGGAGCCCGTAATGCCGAATGGATAATTGGCCGGATCGTATCCAAGCGCCAGGGCTTCATCGGCGGTCAGGCTCCGGGCTTCGATGAAGTTCTTGTATTTGTTGTAGAACAGATTGACGCGTCCGCCGAAATTCTGGTCGCCGAGATTTGCGCCGATTTCAAAGCCGTTGCTGGTCTCGGTTTCCAGGTCGGGATTGCCGATGCGCACATAGGTGCCGGGTCCGCCGTAGCTGCTGTAGAGTTCGCCGGCTGTCGGCGCGCGGAATGCCATCGCCCATTGGCCGAAGAATTCGAGCTTGTCGTGCGGCCTGTAACCCAGCCTGAGCTTGGGGGACACGCCGGCGTCGCTGAACCCCGGGGGCAGTGCAGGGCCGGTGGCATTGTCCGCGAACTCCGGCGTCATCTTCGGCGAGTGCTCGAGCCAGTCGAACCGGATGCCCGGCATCACGTAGAAGGGGCTGTCGCCCATGCTGATTTCATCGTCGATAAAGAAGCCGAAGCGCTTGCTGTCCACCTTCGGCGTGTCCGCCTGGTTGGTGTGCAGGAAATTGCACTGGTGGAAGGGACCATAGAAGGGCGGACAGTTGTCCACGCCGGATGAATACTGCACGGATGTGCTGGAGGCGATGTCAATGCCGGCCGAAACCAGATGATTGAAGCCTCCGGTGTCGAAGCTCCTGCTCCCCGAACCTATAAACCCGAAGGTCTCCTCATCCATCTCGTTGTCGCGGGAAATGAAGCCGAGCGGATCGGTTGTGGTTCTTATGCCGGCATAGCCGTTGTTCCTGACCTGCTTCATCCAGTAGAGCGAGCCGACGGCACCATCCAAGACGCCTGCACTGCCGTCATAGGAGTAATCGAGCGAGATGCGGTCGCGCGCGGAATCTTCGTGAGTATCGTAGTTGCCCGGCCGGTAGTTCCCGGTCAGGGACTGGTTCGTCCTGGCATCCGTATCGCGATCCTTGCGGAAACGTTCTGCGGTCAGGCCAAGTACGTGGCCGCCCTCAAGCGTCTGGCGAAGCTTGAAAAGGAGGTTGTGCTGGTCGTAGTCGGACGGGTTGGGCAGCGTCCTCAGCGGGCCATAAGCCTCGACGGTGCCATTGTTTTCGCGCTCGTTACCCTGCTTGTATCCCCCCTGGAACAGGACGGATGTGCCGCCAAACCGCTTGGCCACGGCTACCGAGCCGGCAATGCTGTCGTCGGAGCTGTCATAGGTGCTTTTCAGCACTCCGCCCCAATCGCGGCCGTTGCTGATGAGGTCTTCCGGCTCGAGCGTGGACAGGCCGAGGACGCCACCGAGGGCGCCTGCACCTGCGCGGCTCGAATCCGCGCCGCGCATGACGTCGACGGCGGACAGCGAGGAGAAATCGAAAGCGTCGACGCCGCCACTGGCGCCGCGCGTCACATCGTAGAGATAGGGAACCGGAATTCCATCGATGGTGGTCAACACGCGGCTGCCTTCGAGGCCGCGGATATTGATCGCGCCGGTGTTGCGGTTGAAATTGACACCGGGTTCAAGGCTGCGCCCCAGGTCTTCTATGCTGGTGACCTGCTTATCCTCTATGGCCGCTGCATTGACCGTCGTGGTCAGCGGGCTGTCGGTTGCCGCCCCGGCCTTCTGCTTCTTGCTCTTCACGGTGATGGTTTGCAGGACCGTCGGCTCCTGGGCGCTGCTCTCCTGGGCGGTGGCAGGGGCGGCGGCATAGAGCATGGCCATGGCCGTGCATGCCATCAAAGCCGAGGGTGAGCGCCAGACCTTCATGCCAGTTCCTTCTCCGTTTCAGGGCGCAAAAAAGGTGCCGACAGGCAAGCCATGCCGACCGTTGGCGCACCGCGATTTTCGTCAGAATGGGGTAGGCCCGACCGTTCCCACCTTATTTCAGGCGTTTAGAAAACATGATTGCCTGAGTCAAGAATTAAAAGGTGAGTCTTTGAATCAACTATTTAGCAAAACTGAATGTGTGGGAAAATTGACACACCAGCCGGGCTGGACCGGCATGGCCGCATCGGCAAGAAAAGCAGTTCCGGTTTTCCCCTGTGGGTGCATGACAAAAGCCCCGGTGCCGGGAAAGGCGCCGGGGCTTTGCCGTGTTGGGCGCGCCGGCGACGCCGGCGGCCAGTCTGATGTGCCGCCTTCATCCGAAGCCGGGGCGGAAAAGAAAGCCTCAGCTGAGGCCTTCGATATCGCCGTTTTCGTTGAGGTAGATGTTTTCGGAGGATGGTTTGGAGGGCAGGCCGGGCATGGTCATGATCTCGCCGCAGATGGCCACGACGAAGCCGGCGCCGGCCGACAGCCGCACCTCGCGCACCGGCACGGTGTGGCCGCTCGGCGCGCCGCGCAGGTTCGGGTCGGTCGAGAACGAATACTGCGTCTTGGCCATGCACACCGGCAGGTTGCCGTAGCCTTGCTTCTCCCACTGGTGGAGCTGGTCGCGCACGGACTTGTCGGCGATCGCCTCCGAGCCGCGATAGATG
>WPCJ01229574.1_pt1 | contig 53623 bp, 53 predicted proteins | sample 5399831 | NCBI WGS metagenome assembly WPCJ01 (sample SAMN12869470, study PRJNA574797) | sludge metagenome | isolation source: wastewater treatment of pH10 | place: China:Beijing | collected 2019-05-20
ACTTGAGCCTTGTATGATGTTCGTGTTCCTCAGACCGGGACTTTGCATTCGGCTTCCTTCAGATTCCACATTGCTATGGACACCCTTGCCTTCTGCTAATGGTTGGTCGCTACCTACCCCCATAGTGGACTTGCACCACCGGGTTATAAACCATGCACGGCACACTGAAAAACGGCTGATTCATTTTAATGATCAGCCGTTTCTTTTTATATACCTGTTTCACCTATGTACATAAGAGATACCGACTGTCGGGTAATTTGCGACAATTCATCATCGTGATATGCATGCGCTTAGCGTTGAACAGGTGCATCTGGTTGTTATTTAAAGGGTTTATTCTTAAATTTTGTCAAGTGCCTGCTGCAGGTCGGCTTTGATATCATCGATATTTTCAATACCCACAGAAATACGAAGCAATCCAGGTTCCACACCGCTTGCTCTTTGGGCTTCAGGCGATAATTGCTCGTGCGTAGTAGCTGCCGGATGAATGATAAGCGACTTAGCATCTCCAACGTTGGCAAGATGGCTTAATAACTGTACACTATCGATCAGTTTGTCAGCATCCTCAGGTGCACCTTTCAATTTGAATGTAAGCACGGCTCCCGGTCCTTTGGGGAAATATTTCTGTGCCAAAGCATAATATTTACTGCTCTTCAATCCCGGATAGTTTACATATTCTACCTTCGGATGCTGCTCGAGCCATTCGGCCAGTGCCTGCGTATTCTCCACATGACGTTCTAGGCGAAGCGACAGGGTTTCCAATCCTTGTACAAGGAGGAAAGAATTGAACGGGCTGATGGTATTTCCCCAATCGCGTAATCCTTCTACCCGTGCACGGATATTGAAAGCAATATTCCCAAACGGACCATTCGCACCAAATACATCCCAGAAAACCAATCCATGATAGCTTTCAGAAGGTTCGGTGAAGGAAGGGAATTTACCATTTCCCCAGTTGAATTTACCGCTATCCACAATCACTCCTCCAAGGGAGGTCCCGTGGCCGCCAATCCACTTAGTAGCCGACTCTACCACTACTGCTGCACCGTGTTCTATGGGACGGAAAAGATAACCGCCTGCACCGAATGTATTGTCCACGATCAGTGGAATATCGTGTTGACGGGCGACCTCGGCAATGGCATCGAAATCGGGAATATTCAGTTCCGGGTTACCGATCGACTCCAGATAAATGGCTTTGGTATTATTGTCAATCAGTTTTTCAAACTCTTCAGGATTTTCATTGGGAGTAAAACGAACTTCAATCCCCAATCGTTTGAACTGCGATTTGAATTGATTATACGTCCCACCGTAAAGGAAAGGAGTCGAAACAAAATTATCTCCTACCTGTAAGATATTATTCAGTGCGATGAATTGCGCCGATTGTCCCGAAGAGGTAGCCAATCCGGTCACACCGCCCTCTAAAGCTGCCACACGTTTTTCAAAAACGTCGGTCGTTGGGTTTTGCAAACGGGTATAGATATTCCCGAATTTGCGAAGTCCGAAAAGATCGGCTCCGTCCTTTGCATCCTCAAAAACATAGGATGATGTCTGATATATCGGTAAAGCACGTGAGTGTGTTGTTTTGTCTACTTCTTGTCCCGCATGCACCTGCAGGGTTTCAAATTTATAATTGCTCATATTGGTAATGTTTTATATTATGTGTGAATAGAAAAAATAATAATGCTTTGCGATTGCAAAAAAGGTATGTAGAAATATAGATGTGCTGTCAGCAGCACATTCGTTTTATCAGAAGAGATATTTTGATACAAGTATTGCTATAAAGTAGATTCCCTAAATAAAAATCTGTCGTTTCCATTATTTTTTATTGTTTGCCTTGTTTAACGATGCAAAGATATGGCAGGGGATAAAGCATGACAATACCATAAATATAGTATATTTAAAAAAAGAGTATCGCAGAGAGATATTTTTCGTTCTAAAGATGGGTAAGTAGAGTAGCATATCCGAAAGATCCGAAAAAATCTACATATCAAAATCTCCGGAACGGAGACGTTTTTTCCCGGATTGCCGCTTTTTATCATCCAACCGTTTTTGTACAGATTGGAATGAGGGTTTGGTCGCAATCCTTTTCCTTTCGGCTTTGAGTGCCTGCCGGATAAGAAGCCGGAATTTTCCTATTGCTGCTTTTTTGTTCAACCACTGAGTACGCTCGGAGTCGCTACTGATCTGCAATACTCCGTTTTTATTGACGCGGTTGGATAACTTTTCGAAAATGCGTTGCTTCTGGATTTCAGTAAGTATTTCCGAGGCGTTCACATCGAACGAGAGCACAACCTTCGAGGCTACTTTATTCACGTTCTGTCCCCCACTACCACTACTTCTTACAGCAGTAAAAACACATTCCCCAACCACCTTCTCTATATCGATATCCATCATTACTACGGTTTGAAAACTGAATCACAAACACAATAAAAGCCAAGACGAGGCGCATCTTATGTTCTGCAAATATAGCTTTTTTGGACAAAATCACTGCTTCCATAAAGGATGTTTTGAAACTTTTGTTTAACTTCGTAGTCAGTTCATTCAGATAATAAAATGCATACTTATATCATCGCCGATAATCAGGATATTACACGGGAAGGAGTTATATCTGTACTGAGATCACAGGATATGAAAAACCGTGTGGAAACAGCCCGTACCCGCAGCGAGTTGCAGGCACGACTGCGCAGCTATCCCGAATCGGTTGTGATACTGGATTATACGCTATTTGATTTTGTGTCCGTCAATCAACTTTTAAACATGAAGATGGGAGCAAAAGCATCGTCATGGATTTTGTTTTCTGACGAGTTAGAGGAGCGTTTTTTACATCAGATATTGTTGATCGATCCCAGTATCAGCGTAGTGATGAAGCACAATCCGCTACAGAATATCCTTGATGCCATTACCTGTGCCACCTACGGTGAAACCTATTTATGCGATATTGCAGAGTCGGTACTAAAGGAAGGAAATCTTCAGAAAAAAGAGTCGGATACTCTGACCCCCTCAGAGAAGAGTATTCTGCGGGAGATAGCCCTGGGGAAAACCACTAAAGAAATAGCTTTTGAGAAACACCTCAGTTTCCATACCGTGAATACCCACCGCCGAAATATTTTCCGGAAACTAGCTGTAAATAATGCGCACGAAGCCACAAAATATGCACTGCAAGCCGGCCTGCTCGATCTGATGGAGTATTATATTTAGAACATTTTTGTTAAGCGAAAATAGGCTACTCACCCGATAGGGATACGCCTCGGCAGTAGGATCATTAAAAAACTCAGATTACTATCCCATTTGGCTATTCCTTTTTATTTCCCTTGTCTTTGAGAAGATTGTAATTCAATACTAAAATAAACTAAAATTGCAGAAACATTGTTTAAGAAGGTATAGAATTATTCATCTTAAAAATCACAGCCTTATGAGTACAGAAAATTTAAGGAACCATTCCACTACTGACAAATTGAAGGAACTGGTGAACAAAATCGATATCGGCAGGGAAGGAGAATTGCACTTATAATAATATTACCACTTTAATACCAAGTAATATGGATGTAAAATCTAATGAACCATTCTGGCTGGTAAAGAACGGATTACTGGCATCTTATCCCTCACTTCACAGTGATGACGAATGCGACGTACTGGTGGTTGGCGGTGGTATTACAGGCAGTTTGATAGCACACCAATGTGTTGGAGAAGGGTATAAAACGATACTGATAGACAAACGCGAGGTATGCAACGGAAGTTCTTCCGCTACCACATCAATGCTCCAATTCGAGATCGATACCCCTTTGTATGAATTGATTAAATTGGTCGGCGAGAAAGGAGCCGTAGCAAGTTACGATGCTTGTTACAAGGCAATAGACCAATTGGGAGAAATTGCTTCGAAGATAAAATCAAAAGCTGGTTTCAAGAAAAAAGACTCACTCTATTTTGCCGCCTTTAAAAAAGATGTAGAATGGCTCAAGAAAGAACTTGAAACAAGAAATAAGGCCGGATTTGAGGGAAAATGGCTCGAAGCAGAAGAAATCCTGAAAAAATATGGTATACACGGAACATACGGAGGTATTCTTTCTAAACAGGGAGGGAGCATAGATGCTTTCTGCCTGGCACACGAGCTTTTGGAATACAATCACAAGAAAGGACTACAAGTCTATGATAAAACCGAACTGACCGGTGTCGAGTATAAAAGAGGGTTCAATCTCTGTACTACTGCTACCGGAGCGGTTATCAAAGCAAAAAAGGTAGTCTATTGTGTAGGTTACGAAACCGCCAATATGATCAGGGAGAAGTTCGTGGATTTGCTCAGTTCTTATGCCATTATTTCGGAAGTGGACGAAAAGCTCTACCGTCAATATAAAGATGTACTCATCTGGAATACAGCCGATCCTTATTTATATATGCGTACTTCAGACGACGGTCGTTTCCTGATTGGCGGTGAAGATGAAGAATTCAGGAATCCCCCCAAACGTGACGCACTGATCGGCAAGAAAGAGGAGAAGCTCGTCAAAGCGTTCAAAAAACTGTTTCCAGACAAAGCTTTTTATTCCGATTTTGCGTGGGCAGGTACTTTCGGCGAGACCAAAGACGGCTTACCCTACATTGGTGAACATTCCGATTTCAAAAACTCTTATTTTGTCTGTGGTTTTGGGGGTAACGGTATTACTTTCTCCGTTGCCGGAATGGAGATGGTTTCTAACTGGCTTAAAAGGAAAAAGCATTTGTTATCACCCTATTTTGCCTTTGGACGCTAAGCAGGTTATGGAACATAAAAAGCCAGTTTGAATTATTATTAACTGGAATTGTTTACCGGACGCACTGAGCACAAACTCCTTTCATCACGAAATTAACATTCTCAAGACGAAAGTTCCGGAGTAAAGGTATATCAGGGATGGAAATACTTTCCATACAGTAAGTGTTTCCACATTTATTACAATGGAAATGTACATGCAGGTCGCCAAGGGAGCACTGGCAATCGTCACGGCAGACCGAATATTTAATGGAGCCGGAACCGTCGTCTATGCTGTGGATCAGATGATGTTGATGAAAAAGGTTTATCGTTCGCGATAGCGTAGACTTATCAACTGTTCCCATTTCACTCTCCAGATCGGAAAGGCTGAAAGCTGAAGCATGGTGAAGCATGGCTTCCAATACCAGTATCCTGATGGCGGTTGGCTTTATTTCCCTATAGTGAAGTATCTTTTCTATATGTTTCGTATCCATATAATTGTAGACTATTTTACCCAATACAAAATGTAAATATAATCATTGTAATCCGACTACTGGCAAGATCGACCTAAAACTTCCTTCTCATGATGCGGATGGCATTGAGTATAGCCAGTAACGATACGCCTACATCTGCAAATACCGCTTCCCACAAAGTGGCCAGTCCTCCGGCTCCAAGAATCAGTACGATAAGTTTGACACCAAAGGCCATTGTGATATTCTGTATGACGATCTGACGGGTAGCTTTGCCAATACGGATTGCCATAGGTATTTTAATCGGCTGGTCGGCCTGAATAACTACATCTGCCGTTTCGATAGCCACATCACTCCCCAAACCTCCCATCGCGATACCCACATCACTCATAGCCAGCACAGGAGTATCGTTTATTCCATCTCCCACAAAAGAGACCTTATTGCCCGGATTAATAGAAAGTTCCTCAAACCGTTGTACCTTGCCTTCGGGCAACAGATCTCCGTAAGCACGGTCGATACCCAACTCTCCGGCCAACTTCGATACAATAGCTTGTTTATCACCCGAAAGCATCACGATATCCTTTATCCCGGCTTTGCGTAACTCTTCGACCGCCACTTTCGCATCCTCCTTAAGCTCATCAGCTACAACAATGTACCCGGCATACTTCCCATCTACTGCACACAAGACAGTGGTTTCGGGAATATCTGCCACTTCCGGAGGATAAGCAACATCATTGGTGTCCAACAGTTTCATGTTTCCGGCAAGGATCTTCTTTCCGTCGAGTTCAGCCTCCAGACCTTGCCCCGCCACCTCTTTGACATTTACCGGTTGTGCAAAGGATATTCTTTCTTTGGGTACCGAAGAAACAATGGCTTTGGCTATCGGATGGTTGCTCTGCGTTTCCACAATAGCCACGGCATGCAACAATTCTTCTTTCGAAAAACCCTCTTCGGGAATGATATCCTGCACCTCAAATACACCTTTGGTCACCGTACCGGTCTTATCCAACACCACAGTATTGATCCTGGTAATGGCATCCAGATAATTGCCGCCTTTGAACAGAATCCCCTGACGCGATGCGGCGCCGATCCCACCGAAATATCCTAATGGTATACTGATCACCAATGCACATGGACAGGATATCACTAGAAATACCAATCCACGGTACAACCAATCATTAAACAGATACATAAACTCAGGGTCAATCAGTGACCATACCCAGGGCAATACCACAATCAGCACGGCCAACATAGTGACAACCGGGGTATAGATACGGGCGAATTTACGGATAAACTGTTCGGCCGGAGCCTTACGTTCAGTAGCATTTTGCACGAGTTCTAAAATACGTGCAAGCGCACTTTGCCCGAATGGCCTGGTTACTTTTATCCGGCAAACGCTATCCGTAGCGATCATACCCGCCAGTACCTCTTCCTCTTTTTTGATATTTCGGGGAACACTTTCACCTGTCAGCGCAGAAGTATTGAACGATGCCGAATCGGTAAGCATAATACCGTCCAACGGAACCCGTTCGCCGACTTTTACCTCGACCGTTTCACCTACACTAACCTCTTCAGACAAAACCGTCTCAATACCATTATCCCTGATCACAGATGCTTTTTCGGGACGGACATCAAGTAATGCCCCAATACTTCTCTTGGCCCGGTTGACAGCCGCTTGCTGGAATAGTTCCCCAATCGAATAAAACAACATGACCGCTACGCCCTCCGGGTACTCCCCAATAAAAAAAGCTCCGATTGTGGCAATACTCATCAAGGTGAATTCATTGAAAATATCTTTTTCCCTCATGGCCTCAAAGGCTTCTTTCAATACGGGAATACCTACCGGAAAATAGGCAATAAGGTACCACACCAATCGTACCCATTGATTTTCGAAGAAGGGAATATTCGTAGCAGACATGATTATTCCACCAATCAACAACACAAATGATATGATAGCCCTTGTAATGGGGCCTTTCTGCGAGATCTTATCTGTTTTATTGGCGCTTAAGGTGACCGGAGTTACCGAACAAGAGCCATTATTACAACAATTTGCCATAATATCGTATTTTGCTATTCAACTTTCGAAAATTGAATAATTGTCACTAAATCATTCTCTGAATTTTTTCGACTTAGTCGTAAATTTTCACCTGATGTACTTGCCAAAGTTCAGTTTTGCTATATATTTAATGCAAAAGTACAACCAATCCGGTGCAACTGGGTTGCAATCTCCCCATAGTCTTATTCGTTTTGTGACTTTTATTTGCCTAAAATAATTATCTTTGCTGATAATAAATAAAACCCATTCAATTACATTAGTCGTTTTGAGTCGCCTTCGCTCCTCGATTTTCAATTCTGCGCCCGGCAAAACAACTGACGACAAACTGAAACCAAAAACAAACTTGTTTGAGTTTTGGTGAGGTGCGAAGGAAAGGGAAATTAAGATCACAGATAATTAATGAGTTCAAATCAGGAAAGCGCTTCACGATGGCTGGGTAAGAGGATTGCAGAAGCAAAAGGTGCATATATAGCTGCCTCGGCATTTACCGTTATTAGCGCAGCATCTTTTGTCGTTTTTTGCTGGTATTTGTCGGAATTCGCTGCAGCGTGGGTCGACAAGGGGATTGTACAACCCGATAGATTGCTGTATGCATCACTGTTTCTCACCGGCAGGTATGTTTTCGCCCACTTCGCCTCACAGTTCAACTACAATGCCGGCAATATAATTGTTTCCAAAATCAAGAAAAAAATATACCCTCTGTTGCTTAACAACAGTCAATTGGACTCCACCTCAAGCGCTTTATACGTTACGAGGATAAGCGACGACCTGAAGCCTTTTTACGCTTTTTTTATCCCCTACTCCGTGGCTACAGCTCTGGTCAGTACAGTGTTATTGATTGTCTGTTTCTGGATTGAAAGATGGGTGGGGATTATATTACTGGTATCGTTGCTGGTCATCCCCATGCAGATGGCGGTCATCGGCATAGGCGCTGAAGCGCTTCACAGAAAACATACCAATCTCTTCCTGAAATATTCGGCTGTGTTCTATAACCGTCTCCAAACTATTGCGGAGATCGTCAATCTTGACAACTTCAAAGCACAATACCATTTTTTATCGGAAAAGAGCAAGGAGTTGAGTAAAGCGACTACCAGTGTCATGCGGGTTGCATTTCTATCGTCCACAGCGCTGGAACTTTTCGTCACAATTGCCATTGCCGCTATTGCCATTTACCTGGGGATGAGTTTACTTGGAATTATGCCCGGTCCCAATTACGGGAAAGGTTATGATTTCGGTACTGCGCTGTTTTTGCTGACTATTACACCTTATTTTTTCTTCTATTTGCGGAAATTTGTGGGTGCTTATCACGACCGGAACAAGGCTTTGGCCTCGGCAGAACTGCTGATGCCTATACTGAACCAAGAGGCCGTCCCTCCTTTGGCCGATATAAATGAAGAGATCAATAGTTTTGAGATCAAAGGTTTGCATTTTGCTTATCCCGACTCGCCGGTCAAAGTGTTGAATAATATCAACCTGCAATTACCTGTAAAAAAAGGATTGGTATTGGTGAAAGGTATTTCGGGTTCAGGAAAATCCACCCTGCTAAAAATCTGTACAGGGAGCCTGTTCCCGCAGGAGGGTCTGGTTTCAGTCAACGGCGAGGACAATGAGTGGTCTTACCAGTGGTTAAAAGAGAACTCGTCGTATATGAACCAGTTTCCATTCATTTTCGACGGAACGCTGCGATACAACGTCTTCCTTGAGAAAGAGGCAGACAAACAGGCCTGGTATCCTGAATTCCTGGACAAGATACTTGCTAAAAAGGAGGATGGGTGGCAGACCGAATTGAGTCATAACGGAAAACAACTTTCGGGTGGAGAAAGACAACTGGTGACGCTTGCACGGATGATGTTATATCCCAGGCCGATAGCGATCATGGACGAACCGACGGCCAATTTGGATAGCGATACGATCGGGGTCATTCTTCCTCAAATTGTTAAATTGGCCGAAGAGCAGCTGGTAATTGTTGCTTCACACGAGAAAATGTTCGACGCTGTGGCTGATGTCACATTGAACTTAAACTGGGGGGAACAGATTTAATATGTCAATATGCCAATGTAGAATAATGGAACTGATGGGACAATGGGACTAATGAGAGCTGCCCGATCTCATTCAATTATGGTCAAAAAATAAATTAACCGCATGCATAAGTTTATTGTAGAACATATATTGCAGCCCTTCTCAGGCAAATGGATAAGAGGTTTTTCACTGCTGGCACTATGGACAGCGGCATTTATAGCCCTTCCGGCTATCTCGGGGTGGTTTCTGGCTATCTGTAGCGTAGCATTCATCACGGCCAGTACTACATTCTCATATCTGATTCCGTCCGCCATCATCCGTCTATTGGCGCTACTACGCACAGCGACAAGATATTTCGAGCGGATAGAAAATCACAAAACCACACTCGACGCACAACAGCGTATCCAGTTAAGGATATTCCAGGCGGTGGCTAAATTTCCCTATTTCAAGAAACAGGTCAACAATAACTCTACATTGTTGGAGAACAGTACGCAAGGTGTTGAACAGATATTAAATCATATCCTCTTATGGCTTTTACCTCTCACGGCATTGGTAGTTTCCCTTGTCGTCTACTTTGTTTTTCTTATCCTGTTCTCACAGGTCATAGCCATAGAGTTTTTGATTTCTGCTGCCATACTCCTGTTCATTGTCCCCCAACTCTTTTTCCGGAAAAACGGAAAACTCTACGAGTCACTGAAAACATATCGGGACGAAAATAACCAGGAACTTATCCAAAGTTTCCGGGGGCGGATAGAGATCTCAAAATACAATATGGAGGAGAAGGTGATCGGGCAATATGAGCAAAAATTGGAACAACTTGAACGATTGGAAAACAAACTGCAAACCAACTCATTTTATCTGCAACTAATTGCCGGACTTGGATTTAGCTATATAGCCGCTTTCCTGCTCTGGAATTCGGGTAATTACGGTATTGAGGCTTCCACCGCCATCGGGATTTTCTTTGGAATCATGGCACAAGCCGAATTATCTGAGATGCTTTTCTCGGGAAAATCGGAAAAAAGTGCGGTCAGGCAGCAGATCAGCGATGTGGAGTCGATTATCAAGCAAGGTGAACAGCCCGTTGAGACGGTACAGGTAAGTTCTGCCCTGGAAAATCTAATCCTGAATGGTGTAAGTGCGAAAATCCCCGATACGTCCGTACGTACTGCTGAAGTGTCGTTAGAGATTAAAAAGGGAGAATGGATTGCACTCTTTGGCGAAACGGGGAAAGGAAAAACTACCCTGCTAAACAGCCTTTTTTACCCTGAGTACCGGCGTAGCGGCTCATTGGCCTGGAACAGTGACAAGGAGTTGACTCATTTACCCGTGCCTGAAGCTGTCTATGTCACTCAAAAAGCCTACCTGCTTACCGGCACGTTACGTGAAAACTTCGAAGGCTATCCAGATGAAGCGATTGAACAGGTGTTGAAAACAGTCGATCTCTCAGGCTGGCGGTCATCACTTCCCGATGGTCTGGGAAGCTGGCTGGGTGAAAACGGTGAAACGTTGAGTGGCGGACAACGGAAAAAATTATTACTGGCACAGGCACTGCTCAAAGAGCCCCAGTTATTGGTCGTCGACGAACCCACCGCCGGTATCAGTTCCGAAAACGCAATTGATATTTTCCGTAATATTAAATCACAGTACCCTGACATCACCATTCTGATGGCTACCCACCTGAAAGACTTTGAAGGGGTAGTTGATAAAGTTATAAGAATTTAATACAGAGTTTCTTTATCTATTTTCTTGTTTGTTGACTGCCTCCCAACCGTAATCAATATAATTCCATGACATGTTCCCTTCGTTATCCACCCGGACGAGCATATATCCCTCTTCTGTATCGAGTAGCGGACCTCCCCACCATCCTGCAGAAACAGCGCCACCTGTAACAAAATAAGTATTATTTACCAACAACTCTTCATGTAAATGTTGGTGTCCCTGAAGAATGACTTTTAAGTTATAATCGAGCAGGACATCCCATACCTCCTTGAAATTGGAGAACATATCCGCATCTTTGACTACGCCTTCCATAGCAGGATAATATAGCGACTGAAAAGGAACATGCGTAACAACCACCAGTGGAGTTTCCCGGGATATGGTTGTCAAATCGGATTTCAGCCATTCCATCTGCTCGGGTCCTACACAGTATTTCCTCGTTGAATCATTGATTTGTACGCTGTTTAATATCACAAAATGAATTCCCTTGTGATCAAAAGAATAATAGGTTTCACCAAAATATTTTTCAAAAAATTTAAATCCCAACACATCGGGTTCATTATTAAATGTGTAATATCTATCGTGATTACCAATGGCAAAATATGGCTTTACTCCGGACCCGGTTACAACCGATTTAAATACGCTCATGAGTGAATCGGCTCTGAATGAGTCTTGGGGCTGCAAGTGATCCAGATCTGCAAGGTCGCCGCCAAAAATCACAAAATCTATGTTTTGCGATTTTGCATGTTCCAACGCCTGTTTTAGTCCGGCAGCGCTGACATCGATATTATTGCTGTTCATATGCACATCCGTCAGAAATGCAAAACTGAACGCTACTTCTTTTTCCAAGTTGCTGTTTTCCCCTGAATTTCCTGTACAGAAAAGAAATAAAGCTATTAACGAAACGGCAATAATTAATTTCTTCATACGGTTTTCATGTTCGTTTCATACTGATTTGTTTCAATATCGCAAAGTTAGTTCAAATAAATATTATTTATACCAAAAGGACAATCTATATGCATCAATATTTCAAGAATCCTACAAAGGAAAAACAATGAACTATTTCGTTAAGCGAATACAGAGGCAAAACTTGTTTTGACTATGTTGAGCGTAGAATTGAAAATCGAGGAGCGAAGGCGACTCAATTAACAATCGAGGAGCGAAGGCGACTCAAAACGACTAATTCTAATAAACTATTTTATCTGTCAATATAAAAAAAGTACTTTTGTGAAAATAACACTGAGCGATGAATGGTATCCAGTGGAATCAGCTATATCAGGAATATAATCATCGTGAGAACCGGAACATCCGGCCTCGGGCAACGCCATTATAGGAGCTCCGGCTATTATATCGGAATAAAACAGGCATATTAATAATATTAAGTGAAAGAACTATTATAATTGAAGAATAATGAATATTCATTTTATACAGCACGAAGTTTTTGAAGCTCCGGGAGCCTATCTTGAATGGGCAAAACAAAAAAATCATACGATTACTTTTTCAAAAGTATATAAAAACCAACCTTTGCCTGAAACGACGGACAATATAGATTTACTGATCGTAATGGGCGGGCCTCAAAGTCCCGATACTACAAAAGAAGAATGTCCTTATTTCGACGCACAGGCTGAAAAGGCTTTGATAAAAAAAGCTGTCAATGCCGGCAAAGCAGTGATAGGGGTGTGCCTTGGTTCGCAGCTCATTGGTGATGCATTGGGTGCAGCCGTTCAACATAGCCCTGAAAAGGAAATCGGCATATTTCCCATACGACTTACAGAGGACGGATTAAAAGACAAAAAAATAAACCATTTCGGTCTAACTTTACCTGTGGGACATTGGCACAACGATATGCCCGGGCTTACACCTCAAAGTAAAGTATTGGCAACAAGCATGGGCTGTCCAAGACAGATCGTAGCATACAGCAATTTGGTGTATGGTTTTCAATGCCATATGGAATTCACACCCGAAGTTGTTGAATTACTTATTGCAGAAGAAGTTGAATTTTTAACAAACAATACAACTTACAAATACGTACAAAAGCCCAATGAAATACGAAGCTATAACTACACTGAAATGAATGACAAATTGTTTGGATTCCTTGACAAACTAGCATCTGAATTGAGAAATCATATAGAATATCTTTAAATATCTGGTATATGTCATTTTTCGATAGATTAATAATACTTATATTTGCACCCCAATTAGAATAATATCATATGCGAATTTTTCGAGTAATAGTATCCCATCTTCTTTCATTTAGTTATACATCGGATTTACAGCAATTGTCCCTTAATAGATTTTTATTAAATGTTTTCGTTATTCTGATACTACTCTTCTTTCCGGCAGTCACAAATATCTATGCACAAAGCAACGGAGCTTCATCAACCTATCAGATAAAAGGCCGGATTATCAGTAAGACGGACAATACGCCCGTAGAATTTGCCAGTCTTGTTTTATATAATGCAAATGACAGTATACCTGTCGATTATACAGCTACCGATATCTCAGGAAATTTTAGCCTTATCCCCAAGAACAAAGGAGGGTACTTCATCGCCGTCAGCTTTATAGGATATGAACCACTCAAAACCAACACATTTGAAATTTCAACTGAAAAAAGAAAAATTATATTACCCGATATCCTATTAGAAGAGAGCGAGCAACTCTTATCTGAAGTTGTGGTAACAGGACGCAAGCGACAAGTTGTATATAAGTTGGACAAACAAGTGATAGAAGCAGCAGAATTTCTCTCAGCGGCAGGGGGTACTGCAGCAGACATTCTGATGCAGACTCCCTCAATTCGCGTAGATGCGGAAGGTGAAATAACCTTCCGGGGCAGTTCCGGGTTTAAAGTATATATCGACGGAAAGCCGGGTTCTTTGAACGGTGCCGCCGCCTTGGAACAAATCTCTGCCGGGCAGATCGATAATATTGAGGTATTGACTACCCCTTCTGCCAGAAACGATGCGGACGGTGCTGTCGGTATTATCAATATCAACACAAAGAAAAGTGATATGGAGGGATGGAGCGGAATGGTCAACCTGATGGGAAGTTCCGTTTGGTCGAGAAATATCGATTTTCTGGTGGCACTCCGCAAAAAAGATTTCCGGTGGCAATTATCAGGCGAAGCGTCACGCCGTTTTGTATTGAGTGATTACGATCAACTAAAGACAATCATCACTCCCGAATTATTGACCACAGACCATTCCACCGGCTTAAGGAAAAGACATACGGCATGGTATTACCTCACTTCGTCATTCGACTGGTTCAAAGAGAACACCACCTGGTCGGCAGGTATTACAGGAGGTTACAGGGACCGTTGGAGAGGCGGAGAGCTTCATTATGAAGACATATACGAGACTGTAGCCACAGGAGAAAAAACGTACGGATCGTTTGATGGCAAGGATTTCGTGAACCTATACGAATATCATTTACGAGGTGATCTGGGAGTGGAGCATAACTTCTCCGGAAGGGAGGGACATAAATTGACCGCCTCTTTGTATGGATTATACGAAGGGGGAGCAATGGAAAATTTCCAGACCGACCTGTGGGATATGCAGGGAAAACAGATAAATGGTCATCGTGCATGGGAATATGAGTACCGGTTTACCGGCCAGGTAAATGCGGATTATGTCTATCCTTTTGACAATGAAACCGGAAAGTTTGAATCGGGCTATCAGTTGTTCTCTTACACCGAAGACGGAGATTATACAATCGATATGTTTGATCAGGAACAGGATGCTTTTATCAGGCGTGACGACCTATACAACAAATACCTCTTTCGCCGGGATATACACGCGATATATGCATTGATATCCGATGTACATCAACGCTTCGGATACCAGTTAGGCTTAAGGGGAGAATACACCTATCGTAAACTTGGGAATAACTTCGAATGGGCACGTCATAGTCGCCACCGTTTCGACCTCTTCCCGTCGGTACATGTTTCCTATACATTAAATGATCATTCGCAACTACGGGCAGCCTATACCCGCAGGATCACTCAACCGGAACTGTTTTACATGGAGCCCTATGTAGTATATGTTGATTATAACACTGCCCAGATGGGAAATCCCTTTATCAAGCCGGAATACACGAATTCTGTGGAAGCAGGTTATAATTATAATTTTAAGAATGGCAATACGATTTCCACCACCCTCTTCCACCGTGCCAGGAAAGATAAAATCGAACGTCTTCGTGTCCCCTACCATTCAAGTGTAACACTCGACTCGATGGCAAATGTAGGTAACGACTATTCCTCCGGTATAGAATTGGCTGCGAACCTGCAATTCAACAAATACTGGAACCTGGATGCAAATACAAGTTACTATTTCTATAGGATTAAAAACCAGTTTAAGATAGATGATGACGAAGAGAGCTGGAACTGGCAGTTATCCGTCAACAACAACTTTGATGTAGCGAAGAACACCCGTGTTCGGCTGGAAGCTTATTACGTAGGCCCAATGGTGAGTACACAAGGACGTGTAGACGGATTTTTCTACCTGAATATCGCTGCCCGTCAGCAATTCCCCAAACAGAAATTGACGGCCAGCCTTGTAGTCAGGGATATTCTCTCCACAGCAGAGTATATCAACACGCGTTCCGGCATTGGAATGGAAACCCTCACCAAAATTTATCCGCGTTCACCCTTGTTCACCCTGACATTGACCTACACTTTCAATAATTTCAAACAACAGAGGAAAGCAGAAGGTCCAAATCACGACATGTTTGAGGGAACCAACAGGTAGATCCCGAACAGAGATACTAAAAAATACCCGGTTTTACATCTCTCATAGATGTGAAATCGGGTATTCCTATTGAAAGAGACGACAAATCCTACAAAAAAATGAGAAACATTTTTTCATCAGTTTTGTAATAAAACCGCTTCTTCTTCGACTATAAAATAAATTCAAATAGAAATGAAGAGAAACCAAGAAGAATTCCTAAAGATGCTATCCGCTTACCAAGGTATTATCCACAAGGTAAATCAGATTTATTTTAAGTCGAAAGCTGACAAAGAGGAGAATTTTCAGGAAACGGCCTACCAGCTTTGGCGTTCTTTCCATTCATTACAAAACAGAGAAAAGCCGGCTTCATGGATCTATACAGTAGCCATAAATACCTCTATTTCCAAAATCAGAAAGGACAGTCTTCTAGATTTCCGGGATTCGGTACCTGACGTCGATATGATTGATCCTTACGAACATATCGAACAGAATGAAAATTATCAAAGACTGATAGATGCCCTCTACGAATTGAACGAAATAGACCGATCCATTATGCTACTTTATATGGAGGAATATAATTATCATGAGATCGCCGAAATTGTTGGAATGAACAGTTCTAACATCGGCGTCAAGGTTCATCGACTCAAAAATCAATTACAGAAACATTTTAATAGCAATATCAATGGAAACAAATGACATTAAAAATATCTGGAAAGAAGGAATAGAGGAAAATATTAAACCCTATTCCAATTCAAAATTGAATAAAATAGTTATCAAGTCCGCACAAAGCTCAATGAAAGCAATCTATTCGGGAACTTTCCGACTTATTATCATTGGAGTAGCGATACTCATTATTGTAATATTGGTTTGGGGTAATAGAAGCAAAGAAGTAATGCTCGTCGATTTCTGTGCATTGATCATAGTATCTGTATCCTATTTTTTTTGGGAGCGTTCTGCATATAAAATGCAAAAATACAGTTACGGTATACCTGTGAAAGAATGGTTGGAATATCGAATAAGAGAAGTTGAGAAAAGTGTCAATTTTTATACTAAATATGATTTGCTCATATATGGCTTTTCTTTCCTTTGCGCAATAGGTTTCTATATCTTATATCAGGTAGTTGGAAAAATAACTCCGAGTTTATTAACTCTCTTTATTATTCCCATCGGTCTTGTCATTTACTTTTTGATAATAAGACGTTTTTTGAGCCGGAATTACAAAAAAACCCTCGATGAATTAAAAGAGCTATATACACAATTTGAAGAATCAGAAAATTAAACCTAAAACAGATAAAAAATACATTAATCTACCTGTCAGCAATTCTGATAAATGCCAATACTTTTGCATTTACCCCCAAGATGAAAACAATCCAATTAAGTGATGGAGAAGAAATCACCGCACGTTTATGTTTACCTGAAAATGAAACGGAAACAATCGTATTTTGTATTCCAGGTACAGGACCAAGTACTTACTTAACCAAAAGAGCTTCATTTAATTTTTATGATGAGTTGGCAAGCGGTTTCTGCAAACAAGGATTAGCATTCTTCACTTACAACCGCAGGGGGCTGCAAAGATGGTGGAACTCCTCTATTTTTTGTGGATGTGGATTAGAACCAATTACGTCAATATAACCCCTGAATGGTTTAAAGCTCATTTTCGACTTGAGCCTAACAAAACAAGATTATTAAGGATAAATATCCCGATACACGTTTTTCATGGAACAGAAGATGCTTCGGGAACTACTTTCCATTGAACGGATGTGTCGATTTGTCGGGTTTTCAGAAGACCTTACCCGACGGATATTAACTGGCGACAAAGTCGGTTTCAAAGGCAGTCTGTACTCCGCCGAATACAAACGCAAGTTTTCTACTGAACATTCCGTAGCACAAATGCAAGCGGAACCTAAACAATCCGACAAGCTCCGTCTTACCGTTGACGGTGTGGATATTATCGAGTGATTTCGACTGAAATATCGGGAGTTTCAAAGGAGTGTGGGGATTGATTGGACGGAGAAAAATGTTGGGAGGGGGAGGAAAATTTGATGTCAAATTTTGCATTTAACGGTTTTTATGCCATAAAATTTCATATCTTTGCATTATAATACAGAGCAATTATCAACGTTATTTCAATGAACAGAATCAAAGAAGTGCTTGAAGAAAAGGGGATTAAGCAAACTTGGCTTGCCGAAAAGCTTGGCAAAAGTTTCAGTATTGTCAATTCTTACGTTTGTAATAGAAGACAGCCAAGTTTGGAAGTATTATTTGAGATTGCTGAGATTTTACAAATTGATGTAAAAGAATTAATCAAAAGTAAAGCAAATGTATAAAGAATATCATACAGAAGAAAATCTAATCAAGCAATTGGTTGACTTGAAGTATGTATACCGGTCAGACATAATTGATAGAAAAACACTTGAGCAAAATTTCAAAACTAAATTTGAAGAACTCAATCGAGTGAGATTGTCTGAAAGTGAGTTCCTAAGATTACGGGAGGATATTATAAAATCTGACGTGTTTGAAGCTTCGAAATTCTTGCGAGAAAAGCAATATTTCTTACGTGAGGATGGAACGCCATTGCATTATACCCTGGTAAATATAAAAGATTGGTGCAAAAACGATTTTGAAATCATAAGCCAATTGCGTATTAATACAGAGAATAGCTTTCAAAGATATGATGTTATATTGCTTATTAATGGCTTGCCTATGGTGCAAATTGAACTGAAAAAAGGTGATATTTCACACCGAAAAGCAATGCAACAAATAGTAGATTACAAAAACGAGGCGGGTAACGGATATGCAAACACACTGCTTTGCTTTATGCAATTGTTTATTGTGAGTAATGGTACCAGGACATTGTATTTCGCTAATAACAAAAATCAGCATTTTACATTTAATGCAGATGAACAATTTTTGCCTGTGTATGAATTAGCAGATATAAAGAACAATAAAATCAATCACCTGAAAGATTTTACAGATAAGTTTCTTCCAAAATGTACGCTTGGAGAAATGATTAGCAAGTATATGGTATTGGTGCAAAGCGAGCAGAAAATACTTGTAATGAGGCCGTATCAAATTTATGCAGTAAAAGCAATCGTAGATTGTATAAATGAGAATAGAGGAAATGGATATGTTTGGCATACTACAGGAAGTGGTAAGACACTGACTTCTTTTAAAGCTTCCACATTGTTGAAAAATAATCCTGAAATTGAAAAGTGTCTATTTGTAGTCGATAGAAAAGACCTTGACAGGCAAACTCGTGAAGAATTCAATAAATTTCAAGAAGGAAGTGTAGAAGAAAATACCAATACCGAGACATTGGTGAGGCGACTACTTTCTACAGATTATGCAGACAAGGTAATTGTTACCACCATACAAAAACTGGGGCTGGCTTTAGATGGTACATACAAAAAGAATTACAAAGAACGCCTGGAACCATTGAGTAGAAAACGCATTGTCTTTATTTTTGACGAATGTCATCGTTCGCAGTTTGGTGATAATCATAAAGCGATAAAAGAGTTTTTCCCTAATGCTCAATTATTTGGTTTTACAGGTACGCCTATTTTCCCTGATAACGCTACATACAAAATTCGGGAAGGAGAATATGAAACCTACAAAACGACTAAGGATATTTTCGACAAACCTTTGCACGAATATACAATTACACACGCCATCGAAGATAAAAATGTATTGCGTTTTCATATAGATTATTTCAAAGGCTCTCAGCAAACAAAACCGGGTGAAACTGTTACACAACAAGCAGTTGTGAAAGCCATTATAGACAAACACAATGCAGCTACTAACGAGCGAAAGTTTAATGCGGTATTGGCTACAGCGTCTATCAATAATGCCATTGAGTATTATCGGCTTTTTAAAGAAGTGCAAAAAATGAGACAGGAAGATGATACAGATTATGTCCCTTTGAATATCGCCTGCGTGTTTTCGCCTCCTTCTCAACTTATTGCTCAACAAGGAGACCAACAAAGTCAAAAGAATGCAGCTGACATCAAACAATTACAGGAAGATTTGGCACAAGAACGTGAGGATAACAAAAAAAATCCTGAAGAAAAGAAACAGGCTTTAACGGCAATTATTGCTGATTATAATAACCAATTTAATACAAATCACACAATTAATGAATTTGATTTGTATTATCAAGATATACAAAGCCGTATTAAAAATCAGAAATACAGTAATAAAGACTATCCGCACAAAAATAAAATTGATATTACTATTGTGGTAGATATGTTACTTACTGGTTTTGATAGCAAATACTTAAACACATTGTATGTAGATAAATGTCTAAAACACCACGGTTTAATTCAGGCTTTTTCTCGAACCAATCGGGTGTTAAACGACACAAAACCTTACGGCAATATTCTCGATTTTCGTTTCCAGCAAGAAGAAGTAAATCAAGCGATTGCTTTGTTTTCGGGTGAAAGTAGTGGAAATCCCAGTGAAATTTGGTTGGTTGAACCTGCGCCTGTGGTTATTGATAAATTTAAAGAAGCCGTAGAGGCATTAGGTATCTTTATGCAGGAGCAGAATTTGGTGAGTGAACCACAAGAAGTATATAACTTAAAAGGAGATGCGGCGAAAATTACGTTTGTGAAAAACTTCAAGGAGGTTCAACGACTTAAAACACAACTTGACCAATATACCGATTTAGACAAAGAACAAAAGTCAAAAATTGAAGCTATTCTACCAAACGATACTTTTCAGGAGTTCCGTAGTTCTTATATCGAAACGGCAAGACAATTCCAAGAAAGACAACGAAAAGAAGGCGAAAATACACCAACTGAAATACAGCAATTAGATTTTGAATTTGTCTTGTTTACCTCTGCCTTAGTTGATTACGACTACATAATGAACTTGGTAGCCGATAGTACACAGCAAAAGCCAACAAAGCACAAGATGTCTAAGGCACAGATAATCAGCCTACTGAAATCCAATTCCAATTTAATGGATGAGGAGGAAGATTTAGCCGAATACATTAATGAGTTGGACTGGAATAGCGGACAAGATGTAGAAACACTTCGTAAGGAATACGACACTTTTAAAGACAATAAATACAATAAAGAGTTGGCAGCCATAGCCCAAAAGCACGATTTAGAAACGGGAAAACTGAAAGCCTTTGTAGAAAAAATAATGGATCGGATGATTTTTGACGGTGAAAAACTGACTGATTTGTTACAGCCATTGAATTTGAACTGGAAAGAGAGAAGAGTAAAAGAGTTGGCATTAATGGAAGATTTGGTTCCACAATTAATAAAATTAGCCCAAGGGCGTGAAATTTCAGGATTGGCAGCGTATGAAAAATAAGAAAAAACTAATACCTGAATTGCGTTTTCCTGAATTTAAGAATGAAGAGGAATGGGAGAATATAGAATTAGGTAAAATATCTGAAATAGTTCGCGGAGGATCACCAAGACCAATTCAGGATTATCTTACAAATAGTGAGAACGGATTAAATTGGTTGAAAATTGCAGATGTTGCACCAGATTCAAAATATATCACTGGAACAAAGGAAAAGGTAATTAGGGAAGCACTAAGCAGTACAAGACAGGTAAATCCTGGAGATTTAATCCTATCTAATTCTATGAGTTTTGGCCGACCCTATATCTTGAAAATCAGAACCTGTATTCATGATGGCTGGATTGCAATTCGGGAAATTTCAAATAAGACATTCGAGGATTATTTATATTACTATATTTCATCTGAAGCAAGCCAAAAATATTTTAATACAAATGCCGCGGGTGCAGCAGTAAAAAATTTAAATGCCGATATTATTAAATTATTACCAATTAAGTTATCTAAAAACAGAAAAGAGCAACAAAAAATCGCTACCTGTCTCTCGTCTTTAGATGAAGTAATTGAAGCCCACAGCCAAAAGTTGGAACTGCTTCAAGACCACAAAAAAGGCTTAATGCAAAATCTTTTTCCGCAAGAGGGCGAGAAAGTGCCAAAGTATAGGTTTAAAGAGTTTGATAAAGATGGCTTTTGGTTGAACGAAACCATTGGTGTTGTTTATGATTTTAAAGTTACAAACTCATTTTCAAGAGAATATCTGAACTATAAAAATGGAAAAGTTAAGAATATCCACTATGGAGATATTCATACGAAATTCAATACTTTATTCGACATTACTAAAGAGGATGTACCTTTTATAAATCCAGATGTTGATATTAAGAAAATAAGAAAAGAAAGTTATTGTATTGAAGGAGATATGATTTTTGCAGATGCTTCTGAAGATATGGTTGATATTGGTAAAAGTATTGAGATATTCAACCTGAATAATGAAAAACTTGTTTCAGGCTTACATACAATATTAGCAAGACAAAAGGAAAGAAAATTAACAGTTGGATTTGGTGGATATTTATTCAAATCCGATTGGGTTAAAAAACAAATTCAAAGGGAAGCACAAGGAGCTAAAGTTTTAGGAATATCTGTTACGAGAATTTCAAATGTGCAAATTTCATATCCCAGCAACCTAAAAGAGCAACAAAAAATAGCTTCTTGTCTTTCTGCATTAGATGAGCTAATCACTGCACAAGCTAAAAAAATAGAACAATTAAAACAGCATAAAAAAGGATTAATGCAGGGGCTGTTCCCTATAGATAATTAAAATATGGCGACGATAAATGAAATAGCTGAGCAATTAAAAAGTAACAAACAGCCAATAATGCTCATTTATGCTTTTAATTCAACAGGTAAAACACAATTATCCGTAGAATATAAAAACATAACAAAAAAAGAAGATGGACAACATTCGGGGGTGTATTATAACGCCTATAGCGAAGATTTATTTAGGTGGGATAATGATGAGGAAAACGAAAACGAAGAAATGAGGCTTGTTATATTAAAAAGTAGTTTAAATCCCTATTTCAGCTCTATAATAGAAAACCCCGATATCCTTGAAGAAAAACTATCGCTGTATTTGCCAAAATATACCTACGAATTCGATATAAACAAAAATCCCGAGATAGGAATTGATGCTGTCCGTTTCTCAAGAGAGGATGTAAGGAATATCAAAATATCAAGAGGAGAAGAAAGAATTTTTATTTGGTGTTTTTTTCTAGCTTTATTTGAAGTTGATGCTTGGACAGGTGAGCAAGATGCTCATTTTTTCATCGATGACCCTGTGTCTAGTATGGATGACTATAATATATTCATTACAGCCAACTCGATCATTAAATTAATTGACGATAAAATAGCTTCAAAAACAGAAAAACGTATAATCATAACAACCCACCATATTGGATTATTCTCCATATTATCAGACAGGTTGATGAATAGTTCTCATAAAAATAACACCAAACGCAATATCTTAAGTATCCATAACGATGAATTAGAATTAAAAAATCACGATAAAGACGTGTTTTTATATCATTTATATTTAATACAAATTCTAAATGAATGTATAACTGAAAAGAAGGTTATGGGGTATCATTTTATAATGCTGCGTCAGCTTTTAGAAATCATTTCCTCTTTTTTAGGTACAGGAGGTATTAAAAAAGCTTTGGAAGAAATAGGGTATAGTGAAAGTCTTGAAGCAATAAGTAGCCAGGTTAATTCTTTATCTCATAAAGATGCGAGACCACAACCAGCTGATTTAAATCCTATTGATGTTGAATTGCTTGGCGAAATTTATTTTAAAATACAGGAAAAGTATAATTTCATAATTCATTGAAAATGACACAGAAACAACAACATAAAAAACTTGGCGATACACTTTGGAATATAGCTAATACTTTACGAGGAGCGATGAATGCAGATGACTTTCGTGATTATATGCTATCATTTCTTTTCTTGCGATACCTATCCTTTAATTACGAAGAAGCTGCAAAAAAAGAATTGGGTAAAGACTATCCTGAGAGCCCGTCTAAAGATAAAAGAGCGGATTTCAGAGTTCCACCATCTTTAGAGATTTGGTATAGAGAAAACAAAGAAGATGTTACGGAATTTGAAGAACAGATGCGCCGGAAAGTACACTATGTGATTGAACCTAAATATCTTTGGAGTAATATTACTGAATTGGCTCGCACGCAAAATGACGGTTTACTACAAACACTTCAAGACGGTTTTCGCTATATAGAGAATAAGTCTTTTGACAGTGCCTTTCAAGGTCTGTTTTCTGAAATTAACTTGAATTCAGAGAAACTTGGGAAGATACCAAAAGAGAGAAACGATAAACTGTGTACAATCATCCAAAAAATTGCAGAAGGTATTGCCGATTTTTCTACAGACACCGACACACTAGGTAATGCTTATGAGTATTTGATTGGAAAATTTGCTGCTGGTTCGGGTAAAAAAGCAGGTGAATTTTATACGCCCCAACAGATTTCAACCATTCTCTCCCAAATTGTTTTATTGGATTCGCAAGACCCGGCAACTGGATTAAAACCCAAGTTGGACAAGGTTCTTGATTTTGCCTGTGGCTCGGGTTCTTTGCTTCTAAATGTACGCCAAAGAATGAAAGAAAATAGCGGTACAATAGGGAAAATTTATGGACAAGAAAAGAATATAACCACATACAATCTTGCACGGATGAATATGTTGCTGCACGGAATGAAAGATACCGAGTTCGAGATATTTCACGGAGATACATTACTTAATCAATGGGATTTGTTAAATGAATTAAACCCTTCTAAAAAGATTGAATTCGACGCTATTGTAGCTAATCCGCCTTTTAGTTTGCGTTGGGAACCAAACGATACGTTGGCAGAAGATTTTCGTTTCAAGAGTTACGGTTTAGCTCCAAAATCAGCAGCTGATTTTGCGTTTTTATTACACGGTTTCCATTTTTTAAAAGACGGCGGAACGATGGCAATTATATTGCCGCACGGAGTTTTATTTCGTGGTGGCGCAGAAGAACGTATCCGTAGAAAATTATTAAAAGACAACCATATTGATACAATTATTGGATTGCCTTCCAATTTGTTTTACTCAACAGGTATTCCTGTTTGTATCTTGGTTTTAAAGAAATGCAAGAAAGAGGATGATATTCTGTTTGTGAATGCCAGTGAATATTTTGATAAAGAAAAAAGACAAAACAGCTTGAGTGATGAGCACATTAAAACAATCGTAGAAACTTATCAATTTCGACAAGAGAGAGAACGTTATTCCCGAAAAGTTTCTATGGAAGAAATAAAGTTGAACGACTATAATCTTAATATTTCAAGATATGTAAGTACAGCTGTTGAAGAAAGAAAAATTGATTTAAAAGAAGTCAATCTAAAATTAGCTGCTATTAATGAAAGTATAAAGATAAATTCAGAAAAACATAACGAGTTCCTGGAGGAGCTAGGATTGAATACTATATGAGTTGTTGTTGGAAAATCAGTTGACAAATATTCAAATCCTATTGCTTTTTGGGTGTAAACAAGGGTGCAAATCGCATAACCTGCTGATTTACACCCTTGTTTGCGGAGAGAGAGGGATTCGAACCCCCGGAAGCTCTCACTTCAACGGTTTTCAAGACCGCCGCGATCGACCACTCTGCCATCTCTCCTTGCAATTTTCTCTGAAAATGCGAGTGCAAAGGTATAACTATTTTTGGAAAGAAAAAATAGCTATGTCACATTATTTTTCACTGATTTCGAAAAAATCAATTATTCATTGTATCTTTGTGTAAACTATCAATGAGTCATGTTATTTACCGAACTTCCCCTTTGCGATACCCTGCAGGAAGGCCTGCAGGCGATGAACTTCAGAGAGACTACCCCAATACAGGAACAAGCTATTCCCGTTATCCTTGAAAAAAAGGATGTAATTGCCTGCGCCCAGACCGGTACAGGAAAGACGGCAGCTTTTCTGCTGCCTTTGCTGAATAACCTGCAGACTGACGCACACGATGAAGGGAAGATCAATGCCATCGTGATGGCTCCGACACGAGAACTGGCCCAACAGATTGACCAGCAGATGGAGGGTTTCTCCTATTTCACACCTTTCTCTTCGGTCGCAGTGTATGGTGGTAACGACGGAGAGGCGTGGGATATACAGAAAAGAGGATTGATGAGCGGTGCCGATGTGGTAATCGCTACGCCGGGAAGGCTTCTGTCGCATATCAATCTCTATAATATCGATTTTTCGGGGGTGAAGTACTTTATCCTGGATGAGGCGGACAGAATGCTGGACATGGGATTCCATGACGACATCATGAAGATTGAAAAGTTACTTCCCAAAGAACGGCAGACCATCATGTTCTCGGCTACCATGCCGCCCAAGATACAGCAACTGGCAAAGAGCATCCTGCGCGATCCGGTGGACATCACCATTGCCATTTCCCGTCCGCCTGAAACAATCCTGCAATCGGCCTACATCTGCCATGAGGCACAGAAGATCAATATTGTCAAATATCTCTTCAAAGAGAAAGCGCCCAATAAGGTAATTCTCTTTTCCGGTTCAAAACAGAAAGTGAAAGAGATTGCCAAGATATTAACACATATGGGACTATCGGCAGGAGAGATGCACTCCGATCTCGATCAGTCTCAGCGCAATCATGTGATGCATGAGTTCAAAAATGAACGGGTGAATATCCTGGTGGCGACTGATATTGTTGCCCGCGGCATCGACATTGATGATATCACTTTGGTAATCAACTTTGATGTACCTTACGACGCGGAAGATTATGTACACCGTATCGGTCGTACGGCCCGCGCCGGCGATTCGGGCATGGCCATCACCTTTGTATCGCCCGAAGAGCAGTACCGTTTTTCCAAAATCGAAGAGTTTCTGGGAAAAAAGATATACCGGATTCCTGTTCCTTCGGAATTGGGGGAAACACCGGAATATAACCCTGTCCGTGATAACAGAAGAGGAGGCGGATCCTCTCGTTCAGCAAAAGGAAGCGGGAAAAAGGGAACAGGTTCAGGTAAGAAAGGTGAAAAATTATCGGGAGAAAAAACTGAGAAATCAGGAGACTCCGGAAATACGGAAAAACCAGAAAATTCAAGAGGATCTGGGAAAAGTAACAAATCACATCCGGATCGGAATGTCCGGAAAGAGGGCGGAACACCTCGCCCGGAGAGACAAACTCCGGAAAATGAAGCATTACATCCCAAAGGCAATTCACAACCAAACGAGGCTCCTCACACCGAGAGAAACCTGAAAGAAGGACAAGCATCCCAAAAACAAGGCACACAAAAGAAACAGCGTGGACCTAAAAGGGAAGGAATCCCACAACAACAGAGGGTGTCCGGAGAAAGAGAGCAGGGATCATCCCGTGAACAAAGTAACTCAGAAAAACCCCATAAACAAAGGACACTACGGAATTCCGATTCTCCGGCAACAGATACTTCCAGAAAAAGTCCATCTACGAGGAACTTCTCAGAAACAAAACGAGTTTCGACACCCTCAAAAGCCGATGTAGCGCCGGAACAGGCTACTGATGGAAAGAAATCAAAAAGGTGGAGTTGGTGGCCATTTGGGAAGAAATGATCGGGATAATACTGATTACACCGCTTTCTGCTCCAGTTGGATGATCTCCATCCCACGAAGAATAGCCTCTTCGTTCATGGGCAAAAGTTTATGATGCCGTTCCGGGAGAGATTTTTTCAGGCCTTCCATCACATTTTCCACTTCCACCATAGGTGATATTTTGAGTAAGCCTCCCAAGACGATCATATTAAATACTTTGGTATTATTCATCTTCATAGATTCGTCCATTGCATTGATGCGAAAGACGTTGATATCTGTCCGTTCTACTTTCTTATGAATACCATATCCATCATAGATCAGCGTCCCACCCGGTTTTACTCTTCCTTCAAATTTTTCGAGTGAGGGTTGGTTTAATACTATTGCAATATCGTACTGGTTCACCACAGGCGAACTGATGGGTTCATCGGAAATGATGACCGTAACATTGGCTGTGCCGCCCCGTTGTTCCGGACCGTAAGCCGGAAACCATGATACTTCTTTATCCTCCATGATTCCCGAATAGGCGAGAATCTTCCCCATCGAGAGCACACCCTGCCCTCCAAAACCTGAAATGACTATCTCCTGTAACATTATATATCTTTACTTTAGATGTTTTTCAAATCACCAATGGGGTATACCGGAAACATATTTTCCACCATCCAATCGTTAGCAGCTGCAGGTGTCATTTTCCACCCGGCATTACAGGTAGAAACCACTTCTACGATAGAGGTTCCTTTTCCTGCCATGGAATTTTCAAAAGCTAGTTTGATCATCCGTCTTGTTTTTTTTACCGCTGCTGCCGTATGTACACTCACGCGGGTGGCAAGACAAACACCATCGAGTAGTGCCAGCAGATCGAGTATCTTCAGAGGACCACCCATAGTTTGTACATCGCGTCCGTCGGGGCTGGTCGATGTAACCATATTGCTTAAAGTAGTGGGAGCCATCTGTCCACCGGTCATCCCGTAAATACCGTTATTGATAAAGACTATGGCTATATTTTCACCACGGTTGGCTGCATGGATAGTCTCTGCCGTCCCGATCGCGGCCAAGTCCCCATCACCCTGGTAAGTAAATACCATTCTGTCGGGCAACAACCTCTTAACAGCCGTGGCCACCGCGGGAGCACGCCCGTGGGCTGCTTCCTGCCAGTCGATATCGAGATATTTATAGGCAAAAACAGCACACCCTACAGGTGCGACACCGATGGTCTTCTCCTGTAAGCCTAATTCCTTGATCACCTCCGCAACCACTTTATGCACTACTCCGTGGGAACATCCCGGGCAATAATGCATATGATTATCGTTCATCAATTCCGGTTTTGCATAGACCAGGTTTTCAGGACTTACTATATCGCTTGCATTCATACGATTAATTTATTTTTTCTTGTTGGTGTATGGAACTTTTTCGTTAAACGGGAGCAGAGTAAATTTATTTACTTTGCCGAGTGTAGAAAAAATCTAACTTTAGTGAACTCACTTTTTACTGAATCTAAATATCAGATAAAACAGGATGGCTGCTCCACCAAAATACCAGGTAAGTTTCATATCCTGGTTAGAGGAGAAATAGACTATTATTGTCCCCACAAAGGCAAGCATAAACAATACCATGAATATATTTCTTATTTTGGGATCCATATCTCTTTTTTTCTATTTGACCACTTTTTCTTTTAACGCATCGAGTACTCCATCGGGTGTAGGCACAATTCCTCCCAGGCGTCCATAGTGCTCCACCGGAACTTTTCCATTCACCGCCAGACGCACATCTTCCACCATCTGGCCTGCATTGAGTTCTACAGTAAGCATCCCTTTCACTTTATCTGCATAACTATGCAGTATCTTACCGGGGAAGGGCCACAGAGTAATGGGTCTGAGAAGTCCGACTTTGATTCCTTCTTCCCGCGCCATTTCAATCGTCTTCAGACAGATGCGTGCTGCGGATCCGAAAGCGACCAACAGGTAGTCGGCATCGTCGCATTTCACCTCTTCATACAGCACTTCATTCTCTTCCACGACACGGTATTTCGCCTGGAACCGTTCGTTATTCTTTTCCATCAGTGCCGAATCGAGTTCAAGGGATGTGATGATATTAGGTTCCCTGTCCGGTGTTTTTCCGAGGGTTGCCCATGGACATTGGGATCTGACCTCTTCATCGGTCCGTCTGCGCCGGAATTCAGGAAGCCTCACCTTCTCCATCATCTGTCCGATCACACCATCGGTCAGTATCATGGCCGGATTGCGGTATTTAAACGCCAGTTCGAAACCGAGCGCTACGAAATCAGCCATCTCCTGCACAGAGTTGGGGGCAAGGGTAATTAACTTGTAATCTCCATGTCCACCCCCTTTCACCGTCTGGAAATAGTCGGCCTGTGATGGCTGGATCGTCCCCAGACCGGGACCGCCTCGTTGTACATTCACGATGAGACAGGGTAACTCTGCTCCCGCCATATAGGAGATACCTTCCTGCTTCAAGCTGATACCCGGACTGGAAGAGCTGGTCATAGAATATTTACCGCAGGCAGCTCCACCATACACCATATTGATAGCAGCCACCTCACTTTCGGCCTGTAGTACCACCATTCCTGTCGTTTTCCAGGGAGCTGCTTCCATGAGTGTCTCTATTATTTCCGACTGAGGGGTGATAGGATAACCGAAATAACCATCTACCCCATAGCGTATAGCAGCATGGGCAATGGCTTCGTTTCCTTTCATCAAAGAAATTTCTTCTGACATAATATTAGTTTTGTTACTGTTCTCTTTCGGAAAATGATCACACCATCTTCTTCCGATAGACTGTAATACATCCTTCCGGACATACAAATCCACAGTTCGCGCATCCGATACAATCATCGGGACTCTTCATATAGGCATAATGATATCCGCGGTCATTCACTTCGCGCGGCTGTAAATCTAATGTATCGGTAGGACACGATACAACGCAGAGATTACAACCCTTACAGCGACCCGTATTCACCTCCACATAACCCTTGACTTTTCCCATTATTAGATGTGGTTTTTTAATTGTCTGTTACAAAAGTAACAGTTGTTTTCAAACAACTCAATTTTTCTATGTTAATTTTTCATCTTATGTTAATAGTTTATTCGGGTAACTAAAGGCCTCCGCTTTAGTTGCCCTGATGATGCAAAAGTTTCTATTGATGAGTCTTGTGGATACTTCTGCTCAGCAGGGCGTAAATTTCCCTCTTCTGAGGGTCATTTAACAGCTCCTGATGTTTCCGGATCACTTTTTCATCGAACCGGACAGCAGGGCCTGTTTGTGCTGTATGGGGATCCATCTTCGTCGCTTTGGCAGCTGTTTCAGTGATCAAAGGGTTCAACAAATGATATGAAATTCCCTCTTCAACCATTATTTCTGATGCAAGCGCATACATGTGATTGGTAAAGTTACAGGCAAAAACGGCTGCAAGGTGAAGGAAACGCCGTTTATCGCCGGAAAGCAGATGGACGTTTCCGGATATCGTTCCAGCCAATTCCTTCAATAGAGCAATTGTCTCTTCACTCTCCCCCTCTATAAAGAGTGGAATATCCCTAAAATTCAATACTCTGTCCCTGCTGAATGTCTGTAACGGATAAAGCACTCCCCTTTCCTTATGCGGGGAAAGTACCGAGACAGGGATACTTCCCGCCGTATGTGCCCATACACCTGTAGTCGGCGGCATTTGAGATACGATATCCGGCAGGGCATCATCCTTTACTGAAAAAATATAAAGCCCGGCAGAGCAATGGATAGCATCCAAGCCACTGATCGGCTCGGCCCCAACCTTAGAGGCAAGCTGTTCCGCATTCTTTATAGTTCGACTATACACCTGTACAATCTTGTGACCCGCTCTATTTAGCGCCATGGCCATATGGGTAGCCACATTACCTGATCCCAGGACTACAATCTCCATAACACGAATGAATTACATTTATCGATAACTTCCATTCATCCCTGCCATCTTAATTCCTACTCTTTCCACCCCACGTAACAACTCTTCCTCCATTCCGTGGCGGATTACAAGTTGGTAGTTACAGGCCGAATCCCGTGGAATGAAACTACGGTAAGGCAAAGACAACTGGTTCAACCCTCCGACGCTACCTCCCAGCCATTTCCCATGTTCATCGGCTAAGATACAACGAAGGGTATCGGTATGGAAAAGAGAATCCGTCAGGTTGTGATCTATAAATAACCAGAGATCCCGGTAAAGGTAACTGCGATTGGTCGTCAGCTCCACCGTCACATTATATTCCACAGCGGGAGGAGGCAGCAATGAGTCAATCTTAAAAACAAGCACAGAGTCACGATACCACTTTCCGTCTTCAATATGGTGAAACCGGGAATAGGCCTCTCCTCCCGAACAGGAGACAAAAATAGCAAGAAGAAGGCCGGCAAATAGTATAAAGATATTACTCTTTGTCCTCACCCGGAGATTTTCTGTTTCTGGGTTTTCTGTTTTCTGAAAAATTATCGGGGCGTTTTTTCCGGGGCTTCCTTCTTCTCCTACCCTGGTTTTCACCCTGGCCATCGAAACGGGTAATGCTCTGGTCTCCGAGAATATCTCCGGGATACGCTCCATTATTACCGGATTTTTCCTCGGTTTCCACAGTCAGTTTGAGCGGTTTTTCCCCTTTCTTATTCATTTTAATGATTTCAAACACACGATCCTTGTCAATAGTCACTAAATTGGCGGCATTGTACTTATCTGACGAATAGGTGATCTTACCGGCGAAGACATCGGTTTTGAAATGGTAATAGCTGGCATCTTTTGTTTCCAGCACGATCTCACGCGAAGGTAATGCACGTTGTGCCTCCACATAAGCATCCACTTCATAGTTCATGCAACACTTCAGTTTTCCGCACTGCCCTGCCAGTTTCTGGGGATTGATAGATATATCCTGGCATCTGGCAGCAGAGGTAGAGACCGATACGAAACTCGACATCCAGCGACTGCAACACATCTCGCGCCCGCACGGACCGATTCCGCCGATACGACCGGCTTCCTGACGTGCGCCTATCTGTTTCATCTCAATTTTCACTCTGAATTCCGCAGCCAACACTTTGATAAGTTGGCGGAAATCTACTCTCTCATCGGCAATATAATAGAAAATGGCTTTGTTCCCGTCGCCCTGGTATTCCACATCACCGATTTTCATCTTCAACCCCAGTTCTTCGGCGATTTCCCTGGAGCGTATCATGGTAGACTGTTCTCGTGCTTTTGCCTGCTCATATTTCTCCAGATCGGCGGGACGAGCTATCCGGTAAACCCGTTTCAGTCCCCCGTTGACATCATCCCTGAAGTTGTTTTTCTTCATCTGCAACTCGACCAGCTTTCCGGTCAGTGTCACAGTACCAATATCGTGTCCGGGTAAGGCTTCTACAGCCACTACATCACCCTGTTCGAGTTGAAGGTCATTACTGTTGATATAATAACCTTTACGAGTATTTTTAAACTGCACCTCCACCATCTTTGTGGCCTTTTGCAGTTCGGGAAAATCGTGTAACCAGTCGTAAACGTGAAGTTTGTTATTGTGACGGGTACATCCCCGGCAACTCTTTGTATTTCGTATAGTAGTAGCACTCAATGGCGCTATATCCGCTAATCTGTCTGCTAATTGTTCTTTGTCCATATATATAAACCGCCTTGTTTTTCCTGGCGGGAGAATTAAATTTGAATGGATCAGGGATCGACGCAATAAAAATTTGCGCTGCTAATTCCTAAATCTAAAAACTAAAATCCTAAATCTGAACGCAAGTTACAAAATTATTTTCTTAAAAACATCGTCACTTTCAGACAAAGATCAAGGAAAATAATTTTAGCATTGCCATTTTGTTCTATCTGGCGGTAAGCAAGAGAAAACTCCTCACTCAAAGATTCTATATTTTTTTCGTTGATGAAAGGGGCAAACCGTTCGCCGAACTGCCACTCGTCATTGTTCAGGTATACCATTCCCGGTTCATGAAGATTACTCACAAAATATTCCCTGAACAGTCTCAACGAATAGAGTAGGAAGCTTTTCTGCATTTCCCGGCCGATCCCGGCAATCTCAAAAGCAATCTCTTTAATGGCCTTAATTTTGCCGGAGAAAGCGTTGCGCATCATCTGCCTGAATAGTTCAAAAAAGTATTCGGTATGTTCGGATGCCTGTATTATTTCGATAGCTTTGGTGAAACTACCATTGGCTATATGCGCCGTTGAGCGAGCTTTTTCATTGTCCAATCCGAATTTCTGTTGCAATGCCACCACCATCTCATCTTTTTCTATGGCACGGATATGCAGCGGCTGGCAGCGCGACCAGATGGTCTGCAGTACATTTTCCCTATCCTCTGAAACCAAAAGGAAAATTGTATACTCGGGTGGTTCCTCAACCAGCTTCAGCAACTTATTGGCACACGCCTCATGCATTTTCTCCGGTAGCCATATGACCATGATCTTGTATGGTGCCTCATACACTTTAAGATTGAGTTTGCGGATGATCTCATCGCTCTCTTTGGAATAGATAATTCCCTGCGCATTTTGAGCATCAATAAAGTTGAGCCAGTCGTTCAGATTGAAATAGCGATGCTCCGACAGGAATTCCCTCCATTGAGGCAGGTACTGGTCACTCACTTTTGATTTCACTACGGGAAATACAAAGTGCAGGTCGGGATGTGCCAGTTTATCAAATTTATGGCACGACGGACATTCACCACAAGCATCTTCGGCACCCCGGTTGCTGCAATTCAGATATCTGGCGTAAGCGATGGCCAAGGGCAACTTCCCCACTCCTTCCGGTCCGTAAAAGATACGGGCATGAGGAATAAATCCCTTCCTCACCGAATTGATCAGGTGTTCTTTTACATCGTGGAGCCCTATGACATCGCGAAAATACATCAGTATATCTCCTTTGCTACCCTACGTACGCTCTCTGTTGCCATCAATGAATAGAAATGAATGCTGGGAACCTGATTGCGGATCAGTTCCTTACACTGCGTAATACACCATTCCACACCTACCTCTTTTGCCTCATCATCATCTTTACACTTACGAAGCGCTACAGCCAGTTCTTCGGGAATATCAGAACGGAAGATACGGGGCAGTGCCGTAAGTTGATTCTTCAGATGGATTGGTTTGATCCCGGGAACAATAGGTACATTGATCCCTACTTCACGACAGCGTTTCACGAAGTCAAAGTATTTGCTATTATCGAAAAACATCTGAGTCACAAGATATTCGGCGCCATTATCCACCTTCATTTTGGTATAATAGATCTCCGACTCCATATTGGGCGACTCCTCATGTTTTTCGGGATAGCAGGCCATACCATAAGAGAAAGGCTCTTCAGGGGGAGTGAACGAGGATCCGTCAAATGTAATCCCTTCATTGAAGTTATTCACCTGCTCCTGAAGACCGGTAGCATGTTGATGGCAATCCATTTTCCGCTGTTCTGCATCCAGTTTTTTTGTATCACCCCTAAGTAACAGTAAATCGGTAACTCCCAAAAAGGAGAGGTCGATCAATGCATATTCGGTCTCTTCTCTCGAAAAACCCTGGGAGATGATATGAGGCACTGCCCGTATCCCGTATTTGTTTTGTATTGCTGCAGCGATAGCTACTGATCCGGGACGTCTCCGTACATTCACTTTCCGGTAAGTACCGTTCTCATCTTCCTTATAAATACTTTCACTGTGGTGTGTAGTTATATTGATATATTTTGGGTCGAACTCCTTCAGGCGGTCGATAGCATTGTACACCTGCTGAATACTGTTTCCCTTTAACGGGGGCAATAGTTCGAACGAAAAAGCAGTCTTCCCTGTATTGTTAATTAATTCCGAAACCCTCATCTTACATTGATTTGATGATCCCGACAAGCCGGGACAAGTTATGATGATTTTTTTGATTGTTTACCACTAAATCATCCGAAAGCACTAATTAAAAATAGCCCTTACCACATCCATTCCGTTTGCATACAGCACCAATCCTAAAAGTAGAATCATACCTGCCACCTGGGCATACTCCATAAATTTCTCGTTGGGCTTCCGCCGGGTGATCACCTCATAAATAAGGAACATCACATGGCCTCCGTCGAGTGCCGGAATAGGCAGTATATTCATAAAGGCAAGGATCACCGACAGGAAGGCGGTCATCATCCAGAATGCCTGCCAGTTCCACTGTGCAGGGAAGAGGTTTCCGATCGCTCCGAATCCGCCTAAAGAAGAAGCACCCGCTTTAGTGAACACATATTTGAACTGTGCCACGTAATCCTTCAATGTCTGTATACCCAATCTAACTCCTGCCGGGAATGACTCGAAGAAACCATATTCAATTGTAACGGTCTGATAAACCTGTCTCAATCCCATTGCATAGAAACCTAAAGTTCCGGCTGAATCCACCTCTATAGTTGTGGTTTGTAATGTTCCGTTACGGTAATAATCGAGCGTAACCTGTTGGTTGCGATTGTCGTCAAGGGCCTCCCGCAGGTCACTGAAAACCGGTGTAGCCATACCGTTCACTCCCACAATACTGTCACCGGTAGCCAGTCCCGCCCGGTCGGCAGCACTTCCCTCCATTGTCTGGTACACAACGGCAGGTATCCTCTCAACGGCAAATCCTTCTTTATCTTTCAGCAGGTTTTCCATCAATCCTTCCTGCATGGCCAGTTGCACTTCCTCACCATTACGCAATACCGTCACCTTTTCTGCATTGGCTACATCCAGCAACGTGCGAACCCCGAAGCGATCCAACTCTTTATTATCGGCCCTGAGCAAAATATCCCCGTCCTGAAATCCGGCCCGGTGTGCCGCCTGGCTGAATTCCATCCCTTGAGTCACATTTTTCAGGGGAAGATAGGTATCATTCCAGGTAAAGAGCACCATAGAGTAGATAAAAAATGCCAGCAACAGGTTGAAAACTACACCTGCAACCATAACCAATAGTCGTTGTCCGGCAGGTTTGGAACGAAACTCCCATGGTTGCGGGGGTTGCGACATCTGCTCCTTGTCCATCGACTCATCGATCATTCCCGCTATTTTCACATAACCGCCCAGCGGCAACCAACCAATACCATATTCCGTATGGCTGTTCTTTGGTTTGTAACGGAAGAGCGCGAACCATGCATCAAAAAAAAGATAGAACTTCTCTACCCTGATCTTGAACATCCTCGCAAAAATATAATGCCCGAACTCGTGTACAACCACCAATATAGACAAACTCAAGATGAGTTGTAACGCCTTAATTAAAAATGTCTCCATTCAGTTATTATTGCACACACCTTACCGGTGGTGCTACTTTTATCAATTAGTAAATTCAATTATTTGTTCTCTTGTTATTACTCTTGCTTCTGCATCGCTTTGCAAATAGTCACTTAACGACGGTGATTGCACGAACGATACTTTCTGCATGGTTTTTTCTATCAAATGGCTCATTTGCATATAGCCTATTTTTTCCTGTAAGAACAGTTCCACCGCCACTTCGTTAGCAGCGTTCAGTATACAGGGCATATTCCCGCCTGCTGCAATCGCCTCATAAGCAAACAAAAGACCGGGGAATCTATCCGTGTCGGGCGCTTCAAATGTCAGCTGCGACAATTCGAGGAAGTCCAGCGGCCTAACATCCGACCTGAGCCTGGCCGGAAACGAAAAGGCGTACTGGATAGGCATACGCATATCGGGATCTCCCAACTGGGCTATCACAGAGCGGTCTTCGAATTGTACCATAGAGTGAATGATGGACTGGGGATGTATGAGTACTTCAATCTGAGACGGTTCCACCCCAAACAACCATTTGGCCTCGATCACCTCTAACCCTTTGTTGATAAGGGTAGATGAGTCGATGGTCACTTTTTCACCCATACTCCAGTTAGGATGAGCCAGCGCTTCTTTCCTGGTCACATATAGCAACCGCTCTTTTGAGAAAGTGCGGAAAGGTCCTCCCGAAGCGGTAAGCAATATTTTTTCGATTCTGTTATCACCCTCACCGTTCAAACACTGAAAAATAGCTGAATGTTCCGAATCTACCGGCAGGATAGGTGTTCTATGCTTTAGTGCCAACGAAGTGATCAATTCTCCGGCTACGACCAATGTCTCCTTATTGGCCAGAGCAATGGTCTTTCCGGCTTTTATCGCATTTATTGTAGGCTGCAGACCCGAAAAACCGACCATAGCTGTAAGTACCATATCGATCGGTTCATCCTGCACCACCTGCTCGATGGCCCTGCTTCCACACCATACCTTAATGGGCAGGTCACTCAACGCATCTTTCAATTGATCATATTTCGATTCGTTGGCAATCACCACTACTTCGGGGAGATAAATCCTAGCCTGCTCTATAAGTAATTCAACCCGGTTATTGGCAACCAGCGCATAAGCTCCAAACCGGTCCGGGTGACGGGAGATAACTTCCAACGCCTGCGTGCCGATTGAACCTGTTGAACCTAAAATGGCAATATTTCGTTTTCCATCTTCCATATCGGGATTGCTTATCTACTATAAAGCCTGCAAAGATAATAAAAATTTGGTGTGGTTTTTTCCCTAATCTGCGGAAGAGCCACGATTATTAGCAGCTTTCCGGATTCACTCTTCAATCAGTCCATCCGGAAGAAACATCTCTATCAGATTCTCCTCTTCATCAATAGCTTCTATGAAATCCTCGGTAGCCGGGATCAGATATTCCTTTTGATCATTTTTCACCACGAAGAGTACATTCATGGTGGAATTGTCCACTTCTTCTATAATACCCAGCCGCTTTCCATGCTGATCAATGACTGTAAAACCCGTAAAGTAATCCCAATCGGTCGTCTCCTGCTCTGCCTGTAATTTCACCAGGTCGCGTGGAAGATAAACATCTGTGTTGACATATCGTGCCGCCGCTGTCTCATCGTCGACATCTTCGAACTTCACCCGGGCTGTTACATCGGTTGAGTAGGTAAATTCCTCCACAAAGAAGGGTACGGGAATACCCTCTATCTCCAGAAAATAGTATTCCGTATCTATATCGGCATACTCAGCCTTACGGAACCGGATAATGATTTCACCCTTTATCCCGTATGCTTTCTGTGTACTCCCAACCTGAAGGATATCTTTCCTGGAAATCACCTTTTTATTTTCTACGTTGATATTTGATATTTTTCAGCTTATCCCGGTTGGTATTTACTTTCACCTCGGGAATCACATACTCTTCCGAGTCAATCTTTATTTTGCCTTCCGATAGTAGGTAGAGGTCGTGAAATATCTTCTGATCATCCGCCTCCTTGTTCCATTGGGAATAAGAGCGCTTCATCTGGCTGAGTAACAGCTTCACCAGATAATTTTTCTTCTCTCCTTCCTCCATATTGGCGGCGATATTGATCATTCTTTCCATGATCTTGCCATAATGGCGATATTGCATTGTAGGCCTGCTATAATCAAGATGTCCGGGAGGGGTATTCAGTTCCTCCCTGGTAATCACTTCATAGGGGTATTCAATATCGAGCTTAAAATCGGACATAATGGCCAGATGATCCCACAGAATATGTTTGAAATTGTTCACATCACGAAGGTGAGGAAACATACTCCCCATAATATCGATAACGGTATAGGCACATCTTTTGCGCTCTTCGGGATTTTCAATTCCCACGCAGTGATCCACCATATTCTGGATATTACGCCCATATTCCGGCAGTGCCAGCTTTTTCAATTGTGTGTTGTATTGCATATTTCTATTGTTATTCTATTGTTGTTCGGTTGTTATTGTTAATTATGTGCAAAGCACGAATAATGGCAAAGACCACTTAGGCACCTAAGCACTTTTTCACCTTTTTACCTCAATTTAAGCACATCTCCCTCTTCAGGAATATATTCGTAACTCTTCTTGTTAAGCCGGTATAAATTACGCAGTTGAATACCATATTTTTGAGAAATACTGTACATGGATTCCCCTACCTGTACGGTATGGAATTCATAGGGCTTATCGGCACGTGTTTTCTTTTTCTGGAAATATACAATATCTCCTTCACTCAGGGGAAAATCTTCAGGAACTTCGTTGAATTTCAACAGGTCTCTTTCCTTGAATCCGAATTCCCGGGCTATGTTGGCGAATGTATCACCATCAACCGCGACCACATATACCAGACCGTGAGTGATATAGGGTTGATGTGTCCAAGTTACCCGTGCCACTTCTCTTTTGCGTTGCTCATCCCGTTCCTTCCGACTGACCCCTTTCCGGTATTTTTTATCATCGAAACGGTAGAGTTCATAATCCTCTATCAGTTTTATCAACTTATTGGCATACGCCCTGTCGGTGGCATAACCCAACTTTTGAAGCCCCCTTGCCCATCCCTTGTAATCAGTAACAGAGAGATCGAACAAGGTTTTATAACGGCTGCCATAGGTCAAGAACTCAGAGTGATCCTGATAAGAATCCTCAACATTTCTATATTTCCTAAAGCAATCATTGGGCGTATCGTCGGCTGCATATACCGTTCCACCATCCCATCCGCGATGACATTTAATCCCGAAATGGTTGTTAGAACGGCGAGCCAGGTCACTCATTCCCGCTCCCGACTCGAGTATTCCCTGCGCCAGTGTAATGGATGCAGGTATTTTATATTTCTCCATATGCTCTATCGCCAGGTCGCTGTATTTATGAATGTAATTCTCATAAGTACTCACCCTGGCCTGTGCTGAAAGGTGATGTGCAGGAGCAAATAAAAAGGAGAAAACGACAAAGAGCGGTAAAATATATCTATATTTGCGAAACAAATTTTGCATTATGAAAGAAATCAATTTAGCCACAAAGATAGCTGTTTATCTTTTAGAGGAATGCTCTGAAATGGAAAAAAAACTTATCGAAGCGGCAAAAGAGGCCACAAAAAATGCATATGCTCCCTATTCGGGGTTTAGGGTCGGTGCCGCAGTTTTGTTGGCAAATGGCAAAATCATATCAGGCAACAACCAGGAGAATGCAGCTTACCCATCGGGATTGTGTGCTGAGCGGACCGCCGTTTTTTTTGCCAATGCCTCCTATCCTGATCAGAAAATTGTAGCCATCGCCGTAGCGGCCTGGCATAATGGGTGCTTCACCGACGATGTGATCACGCCCTGCGGTGGTTGCCGGCAGGTGCTCTTGGAAGCGGAGAACCGCTTCAAGGAGCCTATGAGGGTATTGATGTACGGCAACAAGTGCGTCTATATGCTCGGAAGTGCAAAAGACCTGTTACCGCTCAGTTTCGGAGATGAGATGTTAAAATGACGCTTCATAAAGTGTTACCAGATACCACTTTCTATCAATCAATGCAAAGTAGTAATCGGCATAAATACCATTGTTGATTCCTCGGATCTCCACCACAGCGGTATCTTTCCCGTAGCGCACGCCTTGATAATACTGATCGTAAGGACGTGTCAGGTAAGTACTATCATAGGTAAGATCGAGCAATTCCCATTCATATCTCCCGATTGTCTCCTCCATAGGAGCCATCCCCTCATCTTCATCATCAGGGACAATCACGTTGATCGGGAACTTGATCCGTTCCAACTGGAAAGACTCCTGGGTACTGAATTTACGGATAAACTGATCGAAATTCTCCTCACCCGAGATAGTTTCCTGTCCACTGTCTGCCATGTTTGCTTCCGTTTCAGTCCCTCCTTTACCCGCCACACGCCCTTTCTTTTCCGTAGCCTCCGTGCAGGAGAAAATGAAAAAGGCAAGCAAGCAAAAAAAGATATGATTCGAAATTTTCATTGCTGAGTAGTCCTTTATTGATCCGGTTTTGATTCCGACTATTTGTTATTACAACGCAAAGGTATAAAAATTAGGATGATAATCAAAGAGTAATCCCACTATTTTTATTTCCTCCCACATCCGTAAAGAGTAAAAGAAAATATCCTTATCTTTGCTTTTATAAAAATCAGTACTGAATGGATCTTCAAACGGAAATAGGCCATTTATTTTCTGCACAACAGGCAGACTGGGAGCAATTAAAAAATGGTATTTTACAGATGGATAATCTGCGGGAAAGAGAGTTTGCATGGGGAGGTGATTACCAGGTAAAACTACAGTTCAATCCTGCACGGATGGTCTCTACTTCAGCGTCTATCACTAAGGAAGCGCTTGAAAAGAGGCCCTGTTTTTTATGTGAAAGCAACCGACCTCCTCAACAAAGAGGGATTCCGTTCATGGAAAAATATATTATTCTCTGCAATCCGTTTCCCATACTTAGGAATCATATTACAATCCCCCTCCATTCACATGTACCCCAACGTATCCGTAAAAAAACGGAAGACATGCTCACACTGGCTGAACAACTCCCCGATTATCTGATCTTTTACAATGGCCCGAAATGTGGCGCATCAGCACCCGATCATTTCCATTTACAGGCAGGACTCAAAACTCCTTTGCTCATGCAAGGCGATAACGAACTTCGTTCATGCCTGCAAATCGAAAGTGAAAAAAGAAGTGAAGCACAAGAGCTTTTTGAGGATGTATATCAATACCTGCATCAACTGCAACCGGAAGAGGCGGAACCCATGATGAATGTAATCGCCTTTACGGAAGATAATAAATATAAACTCCACGTCTTTCCGCGTAAAGCACACCGTCCGGGGCATTATTACGAAAAAGGGAAAAAACAATTGCTTATCAGCCCCGGTGCGCTTGATATGGCAGGACTGATGATATGTGTAAGAGAAGAGGATTTTGCGAAAATCAGCAAACAAGACATTGAAGATATTTACTCTCAGGTATCCATGCCTGTTATTTGAAACGGGAAAAGAGACTGGCAACGAGGTTCAATGCCATAACAGTACAATATTATCATAATAATGGAAAAATCAGAAATTATTTTACTCAATATCAACGGAGAAGACAAACCAGGCCTGACCGCTGCCCTTACAGAAATTCTGGCCAGACATGGTGCATTTATTCTTGACATTGGGCAATCGGATATACACCGGAATTTGTCATTAGGTATCCTATTCAGGTCGAAGACCAATATTTCCGGTGAAATAATGAAGGACCTGCTCTTCAAAGCCTACGAGATGGATGTGAATGTCCGATTTACTCCTATTTCTGACGAAGAATACTCCAACTGGGTGGGCCTGCAGGGCAAGAACCGCTATATCATCACCCTTTTAGGAAGGATACTCACTGCCAAACAGATTGCAGCCGTATCGAAAATCATAGCAGAACAAAATCTCAATATCGATAATATAGTGCGCCTGACCGGCCGTATCCCACTCGACGAGAAACAGCGCGCGCCCCAGTCGTGTGTAGAATTGTCGGTAAGGGGTACGCCTACCGACCGCCAACAGATGCAGCAAGCCTTTCTGGAACTAGCCTCTACACTCAACTTCGACATTTCCTTCCAGGAAGAGAGTATGTTCAGGCGTATGCGTAGGCTTATCTGTTTCGATATGGACTCCACACTCATTCAAACGGAGGTGATCGATGAACTGGCTGAAAGGGCAGGTGTGGGCAGTCAGGTAAAGACCATCACAGAGCAGGCCATGCAGGGTGAAATAGATTTCAATGAAAGTTTTCGTCAACGGGTAAAATTGCTTAAAGGGCTGGATGTTTCAGTGATGAAAGAAATTGCGGAAAATCTCCCCATCACCGAGGGTGTAGACCGGTTGGTAAAAGTATTACAAAAAGTAGGGTTTAAAACCGCCATATTGTCAGGAGGATTTACCTACTTCGGTAACTACCTGAAGGATAAATTCGGGTTTGACTACATGTATGCCAATGAACTTGAAATTGAGAATGGGAAGCTCACCGGGAACTATCTGGGAGATATTGTAGACGGTAAACGAAAAGCGGAATTATTAAGGCTTATAGCGCAGGTGGAAAGGATTGACCTTCGCCAAACGGTGGCGGTGGGTGATGGAGCCAATGACCTGCCCATGCTGGGAATAGCCGGTTTGGGTATCGCCTTTCATGCCAAACCAAAGGTAAAACGAAATGCAGGACAATCGCTCTCCACGGTAGGTATTGACGGTATCCTCTATTTCCTTGGGTACAAGGACTCGATGCTCGACAGCGAAATTATCAACAGTTAATTTGATCACTAAAAACAGGGTGGTATGGATTTTGCAGATATGTTATCAAATCGCTTCGACGGCGAGGCGGAAATGAAAAAAAACAATAGCGCATTGATCTGTTTCTCTTCATTGGAAACGGGTAAAGTATTGAGCAGGCTGGCCACCCGGATTATACGGTCGAAATCGGAAAAGTCGTCCATCACGCTCCTCTATTTTATTGATAAATCGGAGGAAATACGACTCAGCGAAGGGATGGACGAATATAAGCATAGGATTATCTCCGATATCCTCTCCACGGAGGAAAGGGATAAGACCACCCTGCGTCTGTTCATTCAATCTACCGACGATTACTATGCCGATATTATAAGGATTTCGGAGGAGCAGAAATCAAATCTGATCTTACTGGGTATAAATAATAAAGAGTTTGATCCCGGATTAGTAAAAAAATATGGTCAACTCAAAAGTGATCCCACGCATTCCGAGATCTTCATACTCGAGCAATTTGAGGAGAGGGAAGCCGAAACGTTGAAAAACCTCAACGCACTATTCAACCGGGAGAGCGTGTCTACAGGCCTGTTTTTTGATAACGGCTCTATGCAGTTCAGGAAAATATTTATTCCCATTCTGCAAAAATCCGATATACATATCTTCACTTATCTTTATCGGATCGCCCAACGGGAGAATGTGAAGATTATGATCTGGGATGCGATTGGTATTATTGAATCGGAAGCGAAGATGCAAAAACTCTACCAGTTCATCACGAAGAAGACAGAAGGACGTATCTACCTATGGGACAATAACAAGAAGATAGGATGCGACTTTATCCGCGATCAGGATCTTGTTATCATCGGTACGGAAGGATGGGGTAAATTGATTTGTACTCCACTGCCATGGACTGACTGTCTCCCGTCGACACTGATCATCAAAGAGACAACAAATTCAATCCAATTATGAAACGAGCATGATAACCGTTCTCTCCCGAGTTCATGAATTACTTTGTAATCGACGGAGTCAATATCGGCGAGTTCCATACACCGACAAGAAAAAATAAAATAATCGTATGAATTCATCCGAAATAAGAAAAAAACTGGCAATCATCTACTCATATATCGAACAAAAGCAACTCAAAGATGCCCTTGAGGGTGTCAAGGAGCTTTCATCCATACAACAGAATTGGGCGGTGACAGAAAAAATAAACGAACTGACCACCAATTACCGGTTTATGCTCCACTACCTGATTGAAGGTAAAAAAGACCCGGAACAGCAACGTATTTACAATAAATTGATCCGCGACATATATATTGTGGCTGAAGATGCTGCAGAACAATTGTTCCTGCAAGAGAGCACCTCTCTCTTTTTCGATAAAATAAGATTGATGGGGGTGCGTACTCCCATAACCATGGAGGAGTATAGGAGCATCATCACCAAACAGGCAGACACCATCTCTTTCATCGACTTGCTGGAGGATGGCCCCGAAAAGGAGTCACGCATAAGGCAAACAACAATCACCCACGAAAATACCCAACAAGACCTGTTCTATACAATTTTTGTCTCTCCACGGGCAAACGATGATTTCATCGCCTCCTGCCGTCATTTCATGGAAGACGAGTCAGTCCCGCAACAGGATAAAGCGCTGTTTATCCCGGCACTGATGATGAATATCCTACAACGCTTCGATGCGCGTAAGATTGAATTCCTGCTTGATCTCTGCAACCACCCGGAGGCAGAACTTGCAATCCGGGCGGTGACAGGCATCATACCCATTTTCCAGATATATAGCTCACGGTTAGAATTGTATTCCGGATGCAGCGACCGCCTGAAGTTATTGTCCGATGACAAGACTTTTGGCCGTCGTTTTATTGCAGCTATTATTGGCTTCATCCAAGCACACGAGACGGAAAAAATCACAAAAAAGCTGACCGAAGAGATTATTCCCGAAATGATGAAGCTGAGCCCGATGATAGGAAAGAAGATAAAACTGGACGAATGGATGGGTGAGACCGGGTTTGACGAGAAGAATCCCGAATGGCAGAAGATACTGGATGAAACCGGGTTGACGGACAAATTACAAGAGTTTACCGAATTACAGTTAGAGGGTGCCGACGTGTTCCATTCTACTTTTTCGAACCTTAAATCCTACCCTTTCTTTCAACAGATGAGCAATTGGTTTCTTCCGTTCACACCCCAACACAGCAGCGTACAACAACTCTTTAGCAACCGGTCGGAAAGAGATTCCCTCGTGGAAGCCCTTTCGGGATCGTCACTTATCTGCAATTCCGATAAATACTCTTTCTGCCTCAGCATCATGATGATGCCCGAGAATTACCGGAAGATGATGGCCTCCCAACTGGGAGCCGAAAGTGCAGAACTGAAGAATATGCAGGCCGAAGAGGAGGCGCTAAAGCCTTTCCAAAAGGAAGAGACAATAAGCAAGCAGTATATCCAGGATCTATACCGCTTCTTTAAACTGTTTCCCCGTCGTGCCGAATTCCGTGATATTTTCGAGCTGCCCCTCAACTATCACCGGTTACCCGCATTTCAACCGGTAGTCATGCAGCCAAACCATTTAGAGAAAATAGCGCTTTACTATTTCGAGAAAAATAATTTCACTGAAGCACTCAGTGCCTATACCCTACTCGCAGAAACAAGGAACGGCAAGAGCGAAATTTGGCAGAAGATCGGCTATTGCCGACAGATGATGGCCGATATGAAAGGAGCTTTGGAAGCCTACCTGCATGCCGATCTGATAGAAGAAAACAACACATGGGTACTGCAACGGATTGCGCATTGTTACAGGGTACTGAAAGAACCCATAACCGCTCTCGAATATTACCGCCGTCTGGAACAGTTCCGTCCCGACGATCTCAATATACAGCTTAACATCGGGCACTGTTATCTTGAATTGAAAGAGTATGAGAAAGCACTTAACTATTACTTCAAGGTGGAGATGCTCAACAGCAACAATACCCGGGCATGGCGCTCCATAGCCTGGTGCGCTTTCCTTTCACGTAAACTCGATGTAGCCGAAAGATATTACGCCCGCATATTGGAAACAAAACCCAATGCCCATGACTATCTCAATGCCGGACATGTGGCACTATGTCTCGAACAGACAAAAAGATCGGTGGAGCTATACAAACTGTCACTCGGGAAAGCAGGCAATTTTGAAACATTCGAGACGATGCTCGCCGAAGATGAAGATGAGTTACAAGAAGCAGGAGTAGACATCTCCATCTTGCCTGTCATCCTGGACAAGATTAGGTACGATAAGGAAGAGTAACCCGGTTTTAACGGTACAACCCCTTTTTGGTTATAAAATCATATACTTTGGGAGGGAGGAAACTGCGCATATTCTTCCCATTCCTGATGCTTTCCCGGATAAAAGTAGAAGATATCTCCACGACAGGAGCATCAATAAGCCGTGCAGATATTTGTAATTCTGTGGGAATCACCACCTCTTCACCCAGTCGTGGGTAAATAAAGATCTGGTAATTTTTAATCAACCGGTCAAATTCTTTCCATCTGTAGAACTGTTTCCAGTTATCACCACCTATAATCAGTGTAAAAACGTTATCAGGATATTCGCCCGTCAATTTTGTCAGGGTATCTATGGTATAGGAAGGGCGAGGCATATGAAATTCCACATCGGAAACCTTCATAAGAGTGAATTCTTCCAGTGCCAGACGTACTATCTCCAGACGCAGATCATCATCCAAGAGGTCTTTTGCCTCTTTTAGCGGATTATGCGGACTTACCACAAACCAGACCTCATCCAGATCAGTGAACTCACAGATGTAATTTGCCAGAATGAGATGTCCGATGTGGATGGGGTTAAATGATCCGGAAAAGATACCGACCGACTTTTTCTGCATAAGGCACAATGATATATATACTTATCAGATAGATTGGGTTATTTTTTAAACAGAAAAACCGATATGCGAATAAAACACATCGATTTTTCTAATTATTTTCCAGGGATCCCGTCACCTGTTCTTTTTAAAGAGAGAAACGACCCAGAGCAGCAATATAGCACCTACAAGCGCGGTAACAAGACTGCCTATAATACCATCTCCGGTACTGATTCCCAACAGGCCGAAAACCCAGCCTCCGATAACGGCACCCACGATGCCTACCAGGAGGTTCACAAGAAAACCGAAACCTCCGCCTCTCATCAAATTACCCGCCAGCCAGCCGGCAACAGCACCTACAATAATCCACCATAACCAACCCATAATTAATTGTTTTTAATATTAATACTTTTTGATTAATTGGAGAAATCAAATTTCTCAATTTGTAAACACTGTCAGCTTGGAAATTGTTTAAAAATATCAACATTTTCGTTAAGCAATATGAACAGAGAACAAGTTTATTTAGCTCATCCTCTGTTTATAATCCTCATAACCGAACCGACGATAGAGTTCGAACTCTCCTTTTGTAGTCCAGAGCCCGATGGACGGGTGAGATACACCATTAAACATAGTAGTCTTTACGATCGTATAATGAATCATATCCTCAAAAACTACCCTGTCACCCACCTGCAACGGTTCGTCGAAAGACCAGTCACCCATAAAGTCCCCACTCAGGCAACTGTTTCCTCCCATACGGTAGGTGGGTTTACCGGGAACCGGCTCCTGACCGGCACCTCTGATACGGGGCTTATAAGGCATCTCCAGGCAGTCCGGCATATGACAGGCAAAAGATACATTGAGCATTGCAGTCTTTATCCCCCGGTTCTCCACAATATCTGCCACGGTTGCCACCAATATACCGGTTTCCCAGGCGAAAGCGCTACCCGGCTCCATAATGATGTGTAAATGAGGATAACGTTCTTTTAAACCGGTTAACACCCCTATCAGGTGTTCCACGTTGTAATCCTTATGGGTCATCAGATGCCCGCCTCCAAGATTGAGCCATTGCACTTGTCCGAAAAGGTGACCGAACTTTTGCTCCACCACTTCCAGTGTTTTTTCCAGATCGTAAGAGTTATTTTCACACAGATTATGCAGATGTAACCCGGTAATGCCTTCAGGCAACCCTGTTCCTATCTTGTCGGCAGTAACACCCAGACGTGACCCCGGGGCACTTGGATTGTACAGGTCGGTATCCACCACCGAAAATTCAGGATTAATCCTTATTCCACATTCTATTTTTTTTCCCGACAACTGTATCTGCGGATAAAAACGCTCGAACTGTGTGAATGAATTAAAGGTGATATGGCTGCTGTACTTGAGAAAATATGGAAAATCGCTGTCAATATATGCAGGTGCATAGGTATGGGCAGGACTACCCATCTCCTCAAATGCCAACTGCGCTTCTGCGACAGAACTAGCAGTTGAATGTCCGATATATTCCTTTACAATCGGGAATGACTTCCACATGGCAAATGCTTTGAAAGCCAAAATAATCTGCACACCGGCACGATCTTGTACCGATCGGATCAACCGGAGATTCCGGCGAAGCAGTTCCTCTTCCATCACAAAACACGGAGAGGGTATTTTTGAAAAATCAATCATAATTGTTCAGTTGTTGTTCGATTGTTGTTCAGTTGTAATTTGAAATAATCCCGCAAGGCAGGAAACAACAGCGTAGCTGAACAACGGTAAAGTCGAATTCTCATCACACCGGCCTGTATGCCCCGACATGCACCTTTTCCCAATGAAGATTATCCGGATCGGCCGGAGTCTTCTCCTTCTCTTTTTTTCCAAAGGCGATTACACACAACACCTCCATCGGCATGGGAATATCCAGCAGTTCATTGATATATTCACCTGCTGATATTGTATCGGAATAATTACGGTTTCTCACCTGCACCCAACAACTGCCTATACCCAACTCTTCGGCCTGTAACTGCATATTGATCGCAGCGATGGAGGCATCTTCCACCCAGGCATCACTAATCAGCGGGTTTCCCAGTACTACAACGGCCAAGGCAGCATCGGCTATAAAGGAAGCACTTCCCGGTTTACAAACCGACAACTTAGCCAGGGTCCCATTCTCTTCCACAGCGATAAATTCCCATGAGTGCCTGTTTTTGGAAGTAGGCGAAAGCAGGGCAGCTTCAATGATTTTCCGGATCTCATCCGGAGATAATAATTCTGCACTAAATTTTCTGATGCTGCGCCTACGAATCAGTAAATTTTGAAAATCGAACATTTTTTCTTGTAATTTGGAGCGCAATAATACGAAAAAAATCCGGGATAAAACATCATTTTTTGAAAATCAAGACAACTTATCCGAGATTAATATAGAACCATTCTAAATTATCATCTTTTTTTACTATTTTTGTATCACTTTTACTAAGCTAATCGATTTTACGGTATGTATCATTCTTCAAGGATAAGAGTAAAGCCATATATGAAGGTGGCAGACCTGATTGACAGTAACCCTTACCTGTTGCTCATGTTGCAGCATTTCAACATCGACTTCCGGGTAAGCGACCGTACCGTGCTGCAGCTTTGTATCCAGTATGACATTAGTGAACAGTTATTCATCAGCATTGCCAATCTTTATAACGGGTCCGGAATCAGAGGAGAACGCCCCTTCACAAGGAAGGACCTGCTTCAGGTAATCGATTTTCTGAAGAACAGCCATAACTATTATCGATTTGATAAATACCCGCAAATCAGCACTTATATCCGCCAGCTTCAGGAAAATCATCCTGAGAAAGAATTGAAGTTATTGGAGAAATTCTTTAACGAATATTTCACGGAAGTGAGGGAACATCTCGACTATGAAGACGAAGTGGCTTTTCCTTATTTTATTACACTCTTGGGAAACAACCAGTACGATAACACCCAGGACGTTTACTCCTCCCTGGAATACAGTGACCATCATACTGATATAGAATTGAAACTGAAGGATCTAAAAAATCTTCTATTAAAATATATACAGATCGATAATGACCTGGATCTTCGTCGTAAGTTGTTCATGTCGCTTTATGAACTTGAGTTCGATTTATACATTCACTCCTTGATAGAGGAGACGATTCTTATCCCGTCAGGAATAGATATTGAAAGGGAACAAAATGAATAAGTCTGCACAGCTCCATATAGCCATTTTAGAATCATCGAAGATTATTTGCGAAGGGATACAGGCGACTCTCTACCAATCGGATATGGATTGCCGCATCTACCGGTTAGAAACATTGGATGACTTGATCGAACTCCTCGAATCCAACCCTGTCGACATACTGATCGCTAATCCGGTACAATTCGTAAACCGGGAGAAAGAAATTAATAAGATCAAAAAGAATTACCCCTCCCTATCTATTGCCGGCATCGATTTCGGGATGATGCATAAACCATCCACACTGACCGATATCACTTTTACCCTTTACGACTCAACCGAACATATCGTACACCTGCTTCTGAAGCTCGATAAAAAGAGCCAATCCCAGCCAAATGATAAAGAGGGAGAAGAGAACCTCACCAAAAGAGAAATTGAAGTATTGACCGGACTTGTCAACGGTATGTTGAACAAGGAAATTGCCGATGCACTCAACATCAGCATCCATACGGTTGTAAGACACAGGAAAAATATTGCCATGAAAACCGGAATACGCAGCCAGTCAGGACTTACCATCTATGCTATTTCCAAGAAAATTATCTCTATCGAAGATATCGATATTTAGTTGAAGGAAAAATTCACTGAATGCTGTTAAACAATTTAACGCAATGAAGCGTTCTCCATTAACACTATTGGATTTCATCCGATTAAAATTATTTATTTTCAATTTCATTAGACTTTTTCAGCGTTCAACATAGTCAAAACAAGTTTTGCCTCTGTATTCACTTATCGAAAAAGTTCAAATGTATCGAATGGAACTCGCTTTAATCATGTACTTGTGTGACAATGATTATCATGCTCGTTTCTTAATTCAAAATATTTTATTAGATTTACAGCAATTTAGAATCATCAAATAAATTTATAGAAAAAGCCCATGAAAATTCATGAATATCAGGCAAAAGAATTGTTTGCAACGTATGGGATACCCGTCGACAGGAGTATAGTATGCCGTTCAGTGGAAGACGCAGTGAAAGCCTACAGTCAACTGGACTCACAAAAAGTAATTGTAAAGGCACAAGTACATACCGGTGGCCGGGGAAAAGCTGGTGGCGTAAAGCTGGCCAATGGGGAAGTAGAATTGCGCAAGCATGCTGCTGCAATCCTGGGAATGGATATCAAGGGATTCATTGTCGACCGTATTTTGGTAGGCCAGGCCATCAATATTGAAAAAGAATATTATGTAAGTTACGTCGTCGACAGAAAATCCAAATCTACCATTCTCATGCTAAGTAAAGAGGGTGGAATGGATATCGAAGAGGTGGCCCGTACTTCACCGGAAAAGATTCACAGGTTTGTAATTGACCCTTCGATAGGTGTACCTGATTATCTGGCCCGTGAGGCAGCATTTAAACTATTCGACGATATCAAACAGGTACGTCAGGCTGCCGTAATTTTCCAGAAACTTTACAAACTATTTGTGGCCACCGATGCTTCTTTGGCTGAAATCAATCCGTTAGTGCTTACCAAAGAAGGAGATATCATGGCTATCGACGCAAAAATGACATTCGACGACAATGCACTTTTCCGCCATCCCAAAATAGCAGCACTTAACGAACCCACCGAAGAGGAGAAAAAAGAACAAAACGCCAAAAGTAAAGGATTCAGCTATGTAAACCTGGGAGGAGAGATAGGTTGCATGGTGAACGGTGCCGGTCTTGCAATGGCTACTATGGACATGATAAAACTTTATGGCGGCAACCCGGCCAACTTCCTCGACATCGGAGGAAGTTCCAATCCAACAAAAGTGATTGAAGCAATGAAGTTGCTGCTGAGCGATCAAAATGTAAAAGTAGTAATGATCAATATTTTCGGAGGTATCACCCGGTGCGACGACGTGGCAAAGGGTTTATTGGAAGCCTTCAAGCAATTTAAAACAGACATCCCCGTCGTCATCCGCCTTACCGGAACCAATGAAAAAGAGGGGCGCGCCATGTTACAAGGATCCGGCCTTTATGTGGCTGAAACTATGGGAGAGGCTACTGAAAAAGCGGTATCACTGACCTAATGTGCTAATATGCCAATCGAAGCGCAGCGGAGATCCCGGCTTGACGGGATGAGAATAATAAAATAATCTTTCACTTTTAGTTCTTATTTTTTAGTTTTTCACCTTTAGTTTACATAATATATGAGTATCCTTATAGATAAAAATACCCGAGTAATCGTTCAAGGAATAACCGGCCGCGACGGTGGATTTCACACATCAAAAATGAAAGCCTACGGGACCAATATAGTGGGTGGGACGTCACCCGGTAAGGCAGGAGAACTTGTAGACGGAGTTCCTGTATTCAATACGGTTAGGGATGCAGTAGTGGAAACAGGCGCCGATACGTCGGTTATCTTTGTCCCTGCCCCATTTGCAAAAGACGCCATGCTGGAAGCCGCAGATGCTGGTGTAAAACTGATTGTCACTATTACTGAAGGCGTACCTACACTCGATGTGATAGAAGCATACCACTATATCAAACACAAGGGAGCCAATCTTATCGGCCCCAATTGTCCGGGACTGATTTCTCCGGGGAAAAGTCTGGTAGGGATTATGCCGTCTATGATTTTCAAACAGGGAGGTACTGGTGTGATCAGCCGTAGCGGCACTCTTACTTACGAAGTAGTTTACAATCTCACAGAGAATGGGATAGGGCAATCCACCGCTGTAGGAGTGGGGGGTGATCCGGTCGTAGGACTCTACTTCATAGAACTTCTTGAAATGTTCGAGAATGATCCCGACACCGATTCCATTGTATTGATCGGCGAGATCGGAGGCGATGCAGAGGAGCGTGCTGCAGCTTATATCAAAGAACATGTCACCAAACCTGTAGCTGTATTTATTGCAGGACAACAAGCCCCTCCCGGAAAACAGATGGGGCATGCAGGTGCTATCATCTCCAGTGGAAGCGGTACCGCAGCCGAAAAGATAGCTGCATTCGAGGCAGCAGGTGTACCGGTAGCAAAAGAACCGAGTTTGATCCCGGAACTATTAAAGAGAAAGATTTAAAGGGAGAAGGATAAGAGATAAAAGATTTTTTTAAATAAAAGGGACTTCTATTAATGCCTGACGACAAGAAGTCCCTTCACACCTATCTTTTCAAATCCTATCTATCAATCCACAAATGCATGTCTGAATCCCTGGATCTTGTCCCAGTTGTCCCGGGTAAAGTCGGGCACTTCCACTGGCGCGCTGTTGTTCTCTATCGAGATACGGCTCAACTCAGCCAGGCTGCACCACTCCGCCAGGTCATATACATCCATGTCCAACGGTAATCCGTTCCGCAGACAGTAAATCAAGCGGTAATCCATGATAAAGTCCATGCCGCCATGGCCGCCCACTTCCTTGGCCTTTTCCTCCAATTCGCGGTGGATGCGGTGCTTGTATTTATCCATCAAGGCATCACGCACATCTTGCGGCACATAGTTGTGGGCGCTCAGGTTCTCATGGTTGGGTACGCCATCCCCTGCCAACATA